>Ga0256913_10000435_pt1 | contig 21526 bp, 16 predicted proteins | sample Axial_MatmetaG_FD_185970 | JGI IMG/M metagenome (GOLD analysis project Ga0256913, IMG submission 185970) | Deep-sea worm associated microbial mat communities from Axial Seamount, Juan de Fuca Ridge, Pacific Ocean - Axial_Mat | ecosystem: Environmental > Aquatic > Marine > Oceanic > Microbial... | reverse complement strand
ATTTCCCCAAAGAATGAATACCAGATTATCTCTTTTCTCTGACAACCGTTTTATAGCGGAATCTGTAAATTGCTCCCATCCCCTGTTTTGATGCGAACCAGCCTGCCTTGCCCTTACAGTCAAAGTTGCATTTAAAAGCAAAACACCCTGCCTTGCCCATTTTTCAAGGTTACCGGTTTCGGGAACAGGTATTCCAAGATCACTGTACAGCTCTTTAAAAATGTTTTGAAGTGACGGCGGTTTGCGAATACCATCATTCACCGAGAAGCACAATCCGTTAGCCTGTCCCGGTCCATGATATGGGTCCTGACCTAAGATTACGACCTTCACCTTGTCAAAAGCAGTATAGTTAAATGCGGCAAAAATATCCGAACCCGGAGGATAAATAACAAATTTTTGCTTTTCCATAACTAAAAATTTCTTTAGCTTAAAAAAATAATCGGACAAATATTCTTCCGAAAGCTCTGTTTTCCAGGACATTTCAATTGCCGGATCAATTTTCTCCATAGTTTTAAATTTATATTATGCAATTAATGGCAAACGTTTTGCAATAAGCGATAACAAAAATAAGTTTTATACAAAACCACGGAGTATAAAAAAATATTTATCTTTGTCGAACGTAATTAAAATATTATGAAAAAAATTGTCCTCATATTATTAACAGCAATCACACTGGGATTAATAGTTGAATCATGCAGATCTCCTCAAAGTTGTCCGGCTTACGGAGAAGCCAGAAAATTTCAAATAGAGCAGCGGCACTAATATTTGATAAAACATATTTTCTCAAATAATAAATTTGGGTTGGTTAAAAAATAAATAGTATTTTTATACGCTATTTATTTTTTTATTTAACGTAATATGCAATTACAATACAGGATATTATTTGCTTCATTTTTTTTATTCGTTGCATCAGAGGGCTATAGCCAAAGAGTTGCATCTATTGATTCAACAAAAAACATCCTGTTGCTGAAAGAGGTAAGTGCCGGAGTCATTCTTCACTCGCAAGGCTGGGGGCTGAAATTCAGTAAAGGATACAACAAAACAGCATTCAAAAAAAGAGTTCTTTCTTTTGAACTCGTTGAAATTAAATCGCTAAAACAAATAAGGACAATAAATCCATATTTCCCAAATTCCAGAAGTTATTTTTACGGTAAGCTTAATTCTGTTTTCCTGCTAAGGGCAAGTTATGGTATTCACAGGCTATTAAACCGTAAACCGTACTGGGGTGGTGTTGAAGTCAGATTTGTTTATATGGGAGGCTTTTCACTTGGTATTGCAAAACCTGTTTATCTCTATATCTTTGATGCTAATAGCATACAAAGGACAATCGAAAAATATAATCCCAGCAAGCATTTCTATGACAACATTTACGGTAGGGGACCTTTTACAAAAGGCTTTGATAAGATAAATGTCTATCCTGGTTTACATGCGAAAATCGGACTTGATTTTGATTACGGTTCATACAGTACTAAGGTTAAGTCTCTTGAAATAGGGGCTGAAATTGATATATTTCCTAACCCAATACCAATAATGGCTTTTAACGATCCGAATTATTTTTTTCTTACTTTTTATCTCAATTTTAACTTTGGGAAACGATATAATAAATAAAAAAAGAGCCGCTATTACTTAAACAGCGGCTCTGATTTTATATCAATTCTCTCTATTATTTATCTATTATCAATTTACGACTAAAAATACTCCCATTGCTATTAAGCTGAAGGATATAAATGCCATTAATAAGATTGCGCACATCAATTTTTTTAGTATTTGCTTCCTGACTGAAAGTGTAATTTTCAGTGATAACTTCTTTTCCAAGAAGATTTAAAACTTTGATCTCAACATTCTTTTTTTCGGGAGACACAATAGTAATGTTCAGCTCACTACTTGCAGGATTTGGGAAAATAGTAACTGTGTTCTTAGTAAAATAATCGTCCAGACCCTGCTCAGGCTCGGTAAGGAAATGACGTGTTTCGCTCCACCCGGTAGTATCGCCGTCATGAAACGCTTTTACTCTCCAGTAATATATCTTGCCTTTTTCTAAAGGATATACAACATTGTACTTTGTTGCAGGTACTTCAACAATATTTGGTACAGCATTTTCAAAACTATCTGACAAATCGTATTGAACAACATAACCGTCTGTTCCTGTTAAAGAATCCCATTCTAAAACAGGCAATATAACTGTTGTATCACCATTATCAGGGCTAACAAGAAAAACAGTATTTATAGTAGTAAAACTCCATACATCTGACCAGTCGGTAGTATCTTTTGTATGGGCAGCTTTCACACGCCAGTAATAAGTTGAGTCATATCTTAACCCCTGAGCATTTGCCTGATTATTTTCTGAAAACGATGTGCAAGGTAAAGAGAAGTCAGGAACACGGCACACCTCATAGATATAAGTAAATGTGCCGGATACTGCCTGCCATTTCAACATAACATCCAACATTTGGTCGGAGGAATTGTTTGTAGGCTCGGTTAAAGTTACTTTATCTAAAGTCGAAAATGCTCTCACAGATGACCAGGATGATGTATCCAAATCGTGTCTGGCTCTTACTCTCCAATAATATTTTGTACCAAACAAAAGTTGATTCATCATTACTCCAGTACTATCAATGGTTGTTGAACGGATAAATGCGGCAGGACTTGTAAAGCCATTGCCTGTCCAAACAACAATAGTTCCTTGGTCACCAGCAAGCCATATATTATCTTCATCAAGCATAAAAACAGAATTTAATGTATTTGCCGATCCACTTGTTGTAGGAGTCCAGGTATTGCCATCAAAGGAGGCAATTTCACCATCTTTTCCAACAGCCCAGCCTAAATTTGCGTTAAGTAAATAAATAGATTCCAAGTCAAAACTAACACTAGTGTTAGCTTCTGTCCATTCTGTTCCGTCATAGTGTAATATTTTCCCAATTTTTCCAACAGCCCAACCATTTGAAGCATCAGTAAAGAATACGTCTGACAGGCTTTTAGAGGTTGGTGAAGCTACTTCTGTCCATTCCGAACCATCAAAATGAATAATTGTTCCCGATTTACCAACTGCCCAAACATCATTAGTACTTAATGCAAAAACACCTGTTAAGTCTTTACTTGTCGGAGAATCCTGAATAACGGGGCCTGATGCATCAGCATATAGAATAGTTCCGCTTTTACCAACAACCCAGATATTATTTTCGTCAAGAACAGAAATTGCTAAAAGGTCATTATCTGTTGGTATGTCAGTTGCTTCTTCCCAGGTTCCGCCATCATTGATAACAACAGTACCTGTTTTACCAACAGCAATTCCGTTAGTTTCTGATAACATATAAATATCAAACAGGTCTTTAACCGTATTTGAGGTTTCTTCAGTCCAGGCAGTACCGTCATTATGTAATATCACACCACCGTCTCCAACAGCATATCCGTTATCATTTGCAAGGAAGAAAACGCTATTCAAATCGGTTGTAACGGGTACCTGATCAATTCCCCAGAAATATGAAGTATCGACCTGGCAGTCAACATAAGTGAAACCCGAAATGGGAGTTCCAGCATTTCCTCCGACTTTATTTTTCCAGCTTAATGCTACATCAGGGTTTTCCCCACTGCTGCCATCATCAGGTTTATTAAGATTAAGACTGCTGAAGACAGTAAATGTAAATGTAGTAGACCAATCAGAAGTACCGACATCGTCAGTTGCCCGTACTCTCCAAAAATAACTTTTTCCAAATAATAGATTTTCCGTACTTGTTGACGAAACGCTAACATTGAAAATCACAGGGTCTGTGAAAGCATCGTTGTCAGAAAGTTGTGCCTCATAGGTTACTTGGCCAACTCCGGCTACCGGGTTCCAGTCAAGAAGAACATCAGGCATCTGATTTATTTCATTATCTTCAGGTGCAATCAAAACCGGAGAACTAATCTTCGTTTGTGCAAAAAGACTAACAGATACAATTGTAATTAAAAATGTATAAAGTAATTTTTTCATCTTGATATATTTTTTTCAATTGATTATACTATTACTTAATTATAATAAATTTTGAGGTTGCATATTTACTTCCTGCAGAAAGTCGAACTATGTAAGTTCCTCTATTCAGGTCATTAACATTAATTGTTATTGTCTGATGTCCTGATTGAAGATTATTGCTGGAAACTGACTTAACAATCCTCCCCTGAATATCATAAATGTTTAATTTAACATTTGAATTTTTATCAAGGTTGAATGCAACAGTAGCAGACGTTACAACCGGATTTGGGTAAATTGAAATTTGAGAAACAGATTTATTATCAGTGCCAGGCTCATCATATCCAACCTCACCGAATGTTTCACATCTGAATATTCCCCGGCCGTAAGTAGCTGCGTATATCATACCTGAATTCTCTATTCCGGGATATATCTCCCAGCTCTCTTGTCCGGTTCCCGGATCAGTGATAGTTATTGTAAAAGTATTTTTAAATAAATATTGCTGTTTAAGTGCAAATACAGGGACATCATTCATTTCGTTGGAAGCCTGATACCATTCACCTGAAGCAACATCATCAGAAACCCAGACACCTTTTTCCGTTCCAATTACGGCAACATCATCAGGATGCATTTCAAGGACTGAGGAATATACCGGCATTTGAGGAAGGTCTCCCTGAACCGAAACAAAATCAGGACTATCACTCAATGCATTATCCGAATAGAAAACATAATCAGTATTACCATAATTACCAAGGGTAACCAGGACCTTATTGGCATCAAGAGGGTCAACGGCTATAGACGTTATAACCTGTGTATTGTCACCGTTGAGTGAAATTGCATCTGTAGCAATTATGCAACTGTTGCTTCTGACATCGGCAAGGTCATAATTATATGCATAAGCAACATTTGCAATCCTGTACAATTTACCTTGTTGGGTTCCAACCCAAATATAATTAGCATCTGCCGAGTATGCTACGCATTGAGGGTCACCTTCGACCCCGTAATGATTATTATCAGAGATTAAAAACCATTGAGGATCAACACTAAACGTCAACGCCTGTTTTGTCATCCAGATTTTGTCTGTTGTAGCAATAAATAATTTTGTTGAGATTATATCTCTAACTTTTAAAGTGTCATCTTTATTCATAGCAACCGGAAGAGTATAATCAAAAGGACATTTATAATTATTACTTCTGATAATTACCTGATCACCGCTGGCATAGGCCTTATGAGCAACAAAATCAACTGAATCCCTGCTGTTTTCATTATTATAACATTCCCATAATACCATAGGTGTAAGAAAGTTTTCACTGGTGATATCGCTGGATAAGAACTTACTTGCATAGTCAAAACCCATTGTTTCAGACCTTCTGAATTGAGTACTAAGTGCATTGTTAGGTAAAGGAGATTTTGAGTAAAAAATTGGAGGAGGAGTTACACCGATTCCAGTCTTTTTAGCCCATATATTTGAGATTGCACAGAATCCGCCATCTCCCCCATTAGGAAAATTAAAACCATCATCATTCCACAAAGCTATTCCAGTAGAAGGTATTGCATAATTCCCATCAATTAAAATGGTACCATTATCCTGAGTACCGCCGGCGACAACAGTCGTTTGGCTTGTTATCCCAATAGAATAAAACTGAGTAACATTATATTGTTTGTTCATATTCTGAAATGCAAAATCATTATCCGAAATATTACAAAGAAAGACTCCACCATCAGTACCAATTACTATCTGATTCGCATCAGTTGGTCTAAAAGCATAAAAGTGATGATCATTATGAGCATAAATAGGACTATAAACACTGATATCCTCACCATTAACGCCAATACTCTTGCCTGTAGTTCCTGTTGATTTCTTAGTCCAGTTATAATACCCGGAACCGTTTGCTCTGTATCCAACCCACATATCAACACCACCGGCAAGAATTTTATAAGGGTCATTTGGAAAAACAATTAATGTATTATCAAAATCACCCTGATAATAAGTTTCCTCCACAGTTGAATTATCCGAATTTACATAAGTAACAGTACTTCCAAGTAAATTTAAATATTCCGAACCACCGGGACCAATAACTTCCCAGTTCGTACCGCCGTCATCCGACATATAAACATTATGAAGGCTATTATTAGATGTTGACGTTGCAAGTGCATAAATAATATCATTATCAGACGGGGCAATTGCAAACTCTATCCTTCCAACCCCATTATCAGGTAGCTGGTTATCAAGTCCATAAGAAAATCCCACAAAACCATCTGCACTGCCCGATGAGGAAACATAGCCTCTTCCATCCACAGCAACAACAACGACTCCTTCACTTCCGGCTTTAACATCAAATGCTAAGCCTGAAAGATCAGTAACTGCTCCTGTAGTATCAGTATAAGAGGCTGTCGACCAGCCATTTGATGTCCTTACCTTAAGGCCTGTATTTGTTGCAGCCCAAAGCTTACCGTCAGAGCCAATAGCAATTTCATTGATATAAGCCCAATCAACCTGATCATCATTGGCCTGGGGTTCGGTTCCCGTAACGAGTGAAAAATTATCGTCCGAATCCGATTTATAAATTCCCGTACCGATAAAACCTCCGGCATATCCCATTTCTCCAAGGGCTGTATACTTTTCAGCACTAAAACCTTCTCCTGTTCCGACATAGATTGTCCCATTTTTATCCTGTATCATACAAGAGACGTAAAGATTGCCACCTGAAGTATTAACTTTCTGCCAGGTTGCACCAAAATTTACTGTTTTGAAAACTCCTCCGGTAACACCGGCGGCATAAATTGTGTTTCCATTCGGGTCACGATTGTCAAAAATCAAAGCCCTGGTTCTTCCGCCAATATTATCAGGTCCCATTTCAATCCAATTCAAATCGTTTGTGCTTGATGATTTAAGAGTAGCTCTCTCTTTAATTTGCTCACGCACTTTTAATTCATCTTTTGGATCAAGAACTCCGGTGATTTGATTATTTCGGATTTTTGCAAGATACTCCTTTGCATTGACGATGCCATTGCCCCCAACAGCATCATTACCCGTACCGGTAACTTCATTTTCAGTAGCTGAAATAAAGAAGAATGCAGTAAAACCTGCAATTAACAAAGTAACAAAGCCATAAGGTAAAATTCTTTTTTTCATATTAATTTTATTTGATTAACATATAATAAATTGAACCTGTTTTTTAAAATTAAAATACTCCCAATCAGTAAAATAAAATCCAAATAAGAACAAAAAACCATAGAATACTTTATTGGTTTTTAACCGATAAAGTAAGCCATATTTTGTTTGCCATCCATGCATCTCTCTAAAAGTGGCACAAGTTACACCTTTTTTAAATATATGCAAGGAAGTTTTTACTAAAAATATTTCAACAAAAATAAAAGATTTTTTAGAAAAATCAACCATTAATCAGTAATCGGTATAAAAAAAAAAGTTTACGGTTATAAAAGTGTTTAAAAATGAGCAAATTTGAATAATTATTATGATTATGATAAATCACTATTTATAATCATTCTTTGGAGTATAATAATGATTATGGCAGCTAATGATAAACTAAAACATTTTATACGTTAATAAATTACCACCAAATCTGATTACCATTTTCCCCGATAGTGAAAATTCGCTCTTCTTTTCTCGAATTATCTTCCACAAGCCAGTAAATTGCATTTGAAGGAACATCTTTAAAAACCAGAGGACCGTCTCCTGTCTTCCTTTTTCCTGATTCTACCCACTTATTATCCCAATAATATAATGTATAATATTTATTTTTTTTAAAAAATGTCTTCTCCGATGTGTCAGTTGCATCTTTTGTAACTTTCCTTGTTGTGGATATCAAATTAAGTGTTACTGTATTTTTTAAATCTGGTTTTTTATAATCTGTTTTCCCTGAATCCGTCAGAATAAAAGCATTACCTGCCGGGATAATTGAACCGTCAATGTAGAATGCAGGTAGATAAGCTATATCCATTCCCACATTATAAAATGACACCTTTTTGTTATAAACTCTGCCGAAATCAATTGCTTTCCATTCGCCTGAATTAAATACACAGACGTATGCATATTTCGTACTGTCCGGCAACTCTTCGGTAAGTTTAATTTTAATATTTTTTACAGGTACGTAATCTGCAGTAACATCTTTGATATCGCTACTTCCAAGATAGGGAGGTGCTTTTTCCCATTCATCCTTCCGTTCAGCAAGACTACTTTTTTGAATTGCAAAAGTTTTACGGTAAACTTTTGCAAGTTTTCCTCCAAGTTTGTATTCTCCGGGATTAGCTTCGCCACCCATAAAAATAATAACGCTATCCTTTTTATTTAATGTAGCATTCCAGGCATGATTATTCCCCGAATTAGCCCAGTATGGCGTAAAGTCGCTCATTACAGGGACTCCATTTGCACGCATTGCAAAAATTGCCAGGTTTGTCATATCTTCGCAACGGCCTGCTTTGCTCTCAAGCATTTCTGCAATCCCCTGATCGGTGGGATGACGGTAATATATAGGGTCAAACCTGAACCATGATTTGATGGAGTTATTTATCAAAGTTGCAGCCTCCACGGGATTAGTAGGATCATTCAGAGAATCTTTTAACCACTTGAATTCCTTAATAAAATATGGACGCCACTCATCAAGAGGTTCACTGCTTCCTCTGTAGGGTAACACATACTCGCAAAACTGATCGAAACTTAATCTTTTTGACCAGGGATTATTATCCCACGCTTCAATAGCAAGATCAATATTCTTGATCAGATAATCGGCAGTTATGACGTTATAATCTTTTATTATAGTATCTGTTTTATAATGTATATTACCAATTTTCGACTCAACAGAATCCCAACCTGCAACCATTTGATTATAATCAGGATAAGTTAAAACTTTAAATCCTACAGCATTTCCGGCAGTATCAACAAGCTGATATTTTACATAGCTATGATCTTTCATATTACCGATAAGAAAGTAGGCCGCTTCTTCTTTAATAACTTCTCCAGTCTCTTTATAATGTTGAATGACTTTTTCAAGTTCAGCTTTGTTATCGCCAGCGAGTTTAAGAACTTCAGTAACATTCTCAGGCTGTTTGAATTTGGGAGTGCCACAAGATGCAAAAACAAATAATACTAAAAAAAGGTTAAAATATTTCATCAGTTTGTTTTTTATGTGGGCAAAAGTAAAGTAAAAAATTAAAAGCCGATAGTTATCTCTAAATGAATTAAACTCAAAGTCTGGGAAAACTCTTCTTCGCATATTTAAAATATAAAGTGGCAGTTGTGATATCTGTAAATTTCGTTCTTCCATTGCATAATGCTTTCCAATGGAACCGAAATCAAAAGTGCCTCATAATTTTCTTTAATTTCCAATCCATTCACCATTCCAATGCTTTCTTTTCCTATTTTTGCAGGAAGTTAATTTTTAAAACATGGAATTTGTAAATCCGGGATTTCTTTACGGTTTGTTTGCTGTTGCAATACCTGTTATAATCCATCTCTTTAATTTCAGGCGGTTTAAAAAAGTTTATTTTACAAATGTAAAATTTCTTTCTGAGTTAAAGCAACAGACACAAAAGCAGTCAAGATTACGTCATTTGTTGATTTTGTTGATGCGTATGCTTGCAATTGCCGCATTGGTGGTTGCTTTTGCACAACCATATATTCCGGTCTCAAAAAGTCTTATCAATAAAAGTGCCCGTAATATTATTAGCGTTTATATTGACAATTCATTTAGTATGCAGGCTGAATCTAATAATGGAACCCTGCTTGATAAAGCAAAGTCAAGGGCATTGGAAATAGCTGATGTTTACAAAAATTCCGACCGGTTTCAGCTTCTGACAAATGACTTTGAAGGAAAGCATCAGCGGTTTGTCAGTAAGGATGAATTCAATAATCTTGTTGATGAGATTGTAATCTCTCCTTCTTCGCATGATCTTTCGGAAATACTTTCACGGCAGTCTGATATGTTTGCAACCGAAAATACAGGTGTAAAGTCAATATATTTGATATCCGATTTTCAAAAAAATATGATTGGTAAAGATATTTCAGCCATTGACAGTACTGTAAATATCTTTATAATACCAATTGAATCAGTAAATAAAAATAATCTCTATATTGATTCATGTTGGTTTGCTGCACCCGTATATCAGGTTGGTCAGCAGGTTAATCTTTATGTCAGTATAAGTAACAGTTCGGATGTGGATTATGAAAAAATTCCGGTAAAGCTTAAGATAGGTAATGTACAGAAAGCACTGGCAAGCTTTGATGTTAAAGCGGGTCAGGAAGCGGAGGTTGAGCTTTCATATACAAATCATAATACCGGTATACAATTTGGCGAACTCGAAATAAATGATTATCCCATAAGTTTTGACGATAAGTTTTATTTCTCATACTTTGTGGCTCCGGTAACAAATGTGCTGAGTATTAATGGAAACGGTCAGAATATTTTTCTAAATTCGTTGTTCGGATACGACTCAACCTTCGTTTTTCATAATGCTGATCAGGGAAATCTTGATTACTCGTCTCTTTCTTCCAATCAACTCATTATATTGAATGAAGCCGACCGCATTTCGACCGGACTGGGGCAGGAGCTGAAGCACTTTGTCACTAATGGCGGAACTCTTGTTATATTTCCTTCCGGCAATATTGATATTGAAAATTACAGGAAATTCCTTACCGGCTTTGGTGTTGATAATTACTCAGGAATAGATACTTCAAGAACCAAAGTGAGTTTTATAGATGTTGAAAACCCTCTTTATTCGAATGTGTTTGATGAACTACCAGAAAATATTAACTTACCTGTTGTGTTTAAAAGCTATACTATTACAAAGAAGTCGAGGATAATAAAGGAAACACTGATGGAGATGCAAAACGGAAATCATTTTCTTAATGGATATCCGGTTGGTTCAGGTAGCGTCTATCTATTTGCAGTACCTTTAAAACCTGAATTCAGTAATTTCCCAAAACATGCCATTTTTGTCCCTACATTATTTAAAATGGCCATTTCGGGTTTTAAAGAAGACAGGATTTATTATATAATCGGTGAAGATAAAGCTATTGTTGTAAATAACATTGATATTACCGGAGACAATGTCTTTAAGATCAATATGCTGAATTCTGATTTTGAGCTTATACCTGATCAACGGGTAATAGGTTCACGGCTTGAAATATATCCACACGGCAGAATTAAGATAGCTGGGAATTATATGCTCACAGATAATGATAAACCTATAAAAGGTCTTTCATTCAATTACGACAGAAGTGAATCGGAAATGAAGTTCTATACTTCTGATAAAATCTCAGAACTTTTAACTGATGCGGGGATATATAACTTTCACGTTGTTAAATCAGGCATTATACCGTTTGAACAAGCTGTTACCGAAATGAGCCGTGGAGTAAAATTATGGATGTGGTTTGTTTTCCTTACACTATTCTCTCTTGGCGTTGAGATTTTATTATTAAGACTTTGGAAATAGGCAAAGACAAAAAAGACAGCAAGACTTTGGTCGGCACTTTAGGAATCAGCGAAAAAATGGTTGATGTAAATAAAGAGAAAAGTCTTGTCCGTCAGACTCCCGGATTGGTCCAGGTTAAAAAATGGGTTATACAGGCAAAAGAGTTACCAAGAATAATTACTTTTTAAGAGAGTACTCTTCTAAAAAAAGACATACATCCTACCGGTTGTGTGTCTTTTTTTTGTCAACTAAATCAGGTTTGTTTTTTATCCCAATTTTTGCAACAGATAAAACTATTTAGATATGAATAAAATTACTCTTTTACTTCTTACTTTGTTGGTATCCTCCATTCTACAATCACAGGTTGCACCTGATAAATACTGGATAAAATTCACCGATAAAAACAATTCGCAGTATTCAACAGATAACCCCGAAGCTTTTCTTTCGCAAAGAGCTATTGACAGGATATTAAAACAAAATATTGCCATTACTGAGAATGATATCCCTGTAAATCAATCGTATATCAATAGTGTGGTCTCTGCCGGAGTTACTATCCTGACCGTTTCAAAATAGTTTAACTCGGTCACTATTTATACAGCTGATACAAATGCGATCAATCAAATAAACTCTTTTCCTTTTGTTTTATCAATGAATATATTAACTTCTCAAAATATAAATCCAACTTTTGCAAAACCTTTTTTCAAAAATGAATCATACGTAAGCAATAACGAGAATACTGTAAAGAGCAAAAAGGTCGTTTCAAATGTTTATGATTATGGCCAGGCACTCAATCAAATTGAGATGCTGAACGGTGACTCACTGCACAATCTCGGATACGATGGTGACGGGATTGTAGTGGCGATACTTGATGCCGGTTTTACCAATGTGAATACCCTTGATGCTTTCGACAGTTTGTGGAATAGCGGCAGAATTATTGGAATCAAAATACCGGACTGGAAAGCGGATTGCCGGAGTAAATTTCAATCTTTGTTACTTATGGATTTTACTCAAATTGACTAATTATTGATTTTATTCCATAAAAATTTTGTCAGTTCCATAATTATTTATAATTTGGCTAATTGGAAAGTTTCGTCTTTTATGAAATATAGACTGGTTTCACATACATTTTTGGTTGTCTTTTCCCTATTGGCAGCCGTCTGTCTCTCCTCGTGCGACAGGAAGAAATCCGATGTGGAAGTTGCTGTGACTGATACGGTTATTGTGAAAAAACATAATGTGCTTGACAGAATTTTACGGCGTCAAAAACTCATTGCAACAACAGATTACAACTCGACGAATTATTTTATTTATCGTGGTGAGCCAATGGGATATCAATACGAATTGTTGAAATCATTTACCGATTATCTCGGAGTTAAACTTGATATCAAAATAATCAACAGCCTCGACAAAAGTTTTGAGTGCTTGGAACACGACCGTTGCGATCTAATCGCCCTTGGCCTAACAATCACAAAAGAGCGAAAGGCAATTATAGAATTCACCGATCCGCTGGCACAGACAAAACAGGTTTTGGTGCAGCGAAAACCCAAAAACTGGAGGAAAATGAGAACCTGGGATGAAATTGAAAAGCATCTGATCAGGGATCCGATTAACCTTGCAGGGAAAACGATTTATATACAAAAAAACAGTGCATACCGCTACCGGCTCAAAAATCTTTCAGATGAAATAGGTGCTGATATCAATGTTATTGAAGATGCAGATGAATCTGTTGAGGATTTGATTGCACAGGTTGCGGAAGGAAAAATAGATTTTACAGTATGCGATGAGCATATAGCACTTGTAAATCAAAAATATTATCCCGATATTGACACGAAAACGGCAATAAGCTTCTCACAAAATATTGCTTGGGCCGTTAAACCGGGTGCTGAAGGGCTTCGCGACACCATAAACAGTTGGCTTGAATCTTTTAAAAAGACAAAAACATACGCTTTTTTATACAACAAATATTTTAAAAATACCCGTACGGTTAATTTTGCCAGAAGTGAGTATTATCTTGATAAACAGAGAGGTGGAAAGATATCACCTTATGATGATATAATAAAAAAATACAGTAGCAAGATAGGGTGGGACTGGCGTTTGCTTGCTTCGTTGATATATCAGGAGTCGAGGTTCTCTCCGAAAGCCGAATCGTGGGTTGGTGCATACGGTTTGATGCAGCTTATGCCTTTTGTGGCTAAAAAATACGGAATTGACAGTACCTCGTCCCCTGAACAACAAATAGCCGCAGGAGTGAAATTTATCAAACTTCTTGATAAACAGTTTGAAGAGATAATTCCCGACAAGAAAGAACGCACTAAGTTCGTGCTTGCAGCTTATAATGCAGGAATAGCTCATGTTTATGATGCCCGAAGACTTGCTGAAAAATACAATAAAAATCCTGATGTGTGGAGCAATAATGTTGACTATTATCTTCTGAATAAATCAAAACCTGAGTTCTACAGGGATTCTGTCGTAAAATACGGTTACTGCCGTGGTTCCGAGCCGTATAATTTTGTCAATGATATTATTGACAGGTATAACCAATATAAGAATGTCAACATAAATTAGTAATTTGATTTTAAATTAAAGTCGGCAACCTGTTCCAGAACTATGTACACCCATATTTTTATAGCTGTAAAGTTAAGCTTTATTTTTTTTCTTAAATGAATATACAAAAATTACAATACCGGCTAATATGAACGGTATGCTCAATATCTGCCCCATATTCAACATCATATTATTCTCAAATTCAACCTGCGGTTCTTTAATAAATTCAATGAGAAAACGACTACCGAACAATATCATCAAAAATAGACCAAATAAAAAACCGTCATTCAGTTCGGGCCATTTTTTTATATATATTGTATATAATAATATAAACAGCAGAAGATAGGTTAATGCTTCATATATTTGGGTAGGATGTTTTGGGATTGTCTCACCCCATCTTGTAAAGATAAAACCCCAGGGGAGGTCTGTTGCAACGCCATAAATCTCCGAATTCATCAGGTTGCCGGTTCTGACGAATACAGCTGCAATCGAAACCACAATAACTATCCTGTCAAGTATCCATAAGTACGACGTTTTGGCTTTTCTGGAATATAACCAAAGGGCTATAAGAATACCGATTGATGCTCCATGACTTGCAAGACCGCCTTTCCAAATCATCAATATTTCAAGCGGATGTTTCAGGTAATACTCCGGTTCGTAAAAGAGGCAATGACCCAGTCTTGCCCCGACAACAACACCTATGACCATATATGTCGTAAGAGTATCAAGCAGTTCATGCTTAATTTTTTCGCGTTTAAAAATTTTATCCATTATGATATAACTGACTACAAACCCCAAAGCAAAAAGAAGTCCGTACCAGCGTATAGCAAAACTGCCGATCCTGAAAATCTCAGGTTCTACAGTCCAAACGATATAATTTAATATTAACATAATTATCGAATTAAGGCCACAAAGGTAGTTATTATACTATTTAATTATTTGATAAATCGCTCATCATCCTTAGTTGTTGAAAGCTTATGTACATTTTTTTCAAGCCATCCGCTTTTCTCTACTTCTCTTATGTCGAATTCAGGCACATACGGTTTTATATCCAAAAGAGGTGTCCCGTCAATAATATCTATATCTTGAATATGCAATATATTATCATTAATACTTACAAGTCGTACCACAGAGATGCCAATAGGATTTGGTCTGCTTGGCCCCCGGATAGCAAATACTCCATGGGCATCGTTATCCATAAAAGGCCTCACGATTAAAGACGCTCTCCCGGATAAATGAAAGTGATATATCAAAATAATGTGGGAAAAACCCTCCAAATCTTTTAAACCCCCGGTATATTCTGAGAACACTTCAACTTTTCCATCCACACCAATAGCACCTACAGGTTGTATAGGAGTACCTTTCGGCTCCTTAAACGGAGAATGAATAACTCCTATCGGTTTGTAATTTATCTCATTCGATTTCATCTGTCAAAAAAATGTTCTATTCTTTGCCTCAATATCAAGTTATCCGATACTAACCGGATTCCCTGATAGTTTTTACTAGCCTCTACAGACTTTTCCAAGTTAAATTCATCATGTGAAACGGAGTAATAAACACCATTATTATGAAATCTTCTCGCAATATATTCCTGCTCTGTTTGCCCCGGTGTAGGTATAAGAACGGCTTTTATCCCAAGAGCGGCCAGATCCATAATTGTTGAGTACCCTGCTCTTGTTATTACCAAATCTGTATTTTGCATATATTTTTTCAGTTCTATGGTCTCTATATGAGAAAAAAGCTTTATTCTGCCGTCATTTTTCAACACAACACTTTCCTCGGTTTTTCCTTTCAGAATTACAAAGCTATACTCAGAATTTTTTGCTTGCTTTATGATAATATTCTCAAGCACGGTTCGCTGTGGTTCGGGGCCTGATAGCATCACAAGAATATCAGATTTGTAATTTTTATCTTGTGTATAATTATCTTCAATATTCGAATTATCAGCAAATCTGGATAATAGCCCAATAAAAGATGCATTTTCCGGGAGCGAATATTTGTGTGCAAGGTCACCTGTAAATGATTCTCCGTTCTCCGTATCAGGAATCCAGCACTCATCATATTTCCTGATATATGACAGATTCATACGGTAAAGCACAGGCTCAAGTATCGGCGGTGCTTTTATCATTATCTGATGAGTAATAAAAATCGTTGGAACACGTTTCGTCCACAATCCGAACCGGTTGTCGGAGATAACTCCATCAGGTTCTATTTCATCAATCAGCTCATCAAGATATTTATGTTCACGTTTAATCTCTTTCAAAATATGCGGAACAGCAGCAGCCATCTTTAAAACCATACTTCCATTTTCAGGATAGTTAACTTCATATCCGGGGAATTTAACAAATCGCAAATCGGGAAATTCCTTTTTCAGAAATGCCAAAGGTCGTTTATCGGCACCAATAACAACTTCAGCACCCTGTTTCAGCAATTCCCGTATTACGGGTACATCCCTTGTTGCATGTCCTATTCCCCAGTCGAGAGGGCAGATTAATATTTTCGGGTTATGCTTCAAAACAATATCCTCTTTTTTTACAAAAGTAATGATAATTTTCCTTATTTTTGACCTTCAAAAAAATAACTGATTTGCTTTTATACAGGATAGGCATAACATTGATACCGGGTGTTGGCGATGTCAACGGAAAAAAACTTATCTCTTACTGCGGCAGTCCCGAAGCGGTTTTCAGGGAGAAGCGCAAAGCACTGATGAAAATACCGGGAATAGGCGAGGCTACGGTTAATTCAATACTTTCGCAGAAAGTCCTTGAACGGGCCGAAAAAGAGATTGCCTTTATTAAAAAATATAAGATTAAACCGCTCTATTACACTGATAAAGAGTATCCTGTGCGCCTGAAGCATTGTATTGACAGTCCGATACTTTTATACTACAAAGGAAATGCCGGTTTGAATGCCGAAAGGGTTATCGGGATTGTCGGGACAAGAAGAGCAACTGAGTATGGTAAAGAAAGCTGTAAAAAAATTATAGAAGGTCTGGCTGATATTGATGTTCTTATTGTAAGCGGTCTGGCTTATGGTATTGATACTTGTAGCCATAAATCCGCACTTAAAAACAACCTTAAAACAGTAGGGGTTGTCGCCCACGGCCTTGACCGTATCTATCCTTTTGATAATAAATCTCTGGCAAAGAAAATGCAAAACAGCGGCGGCATTATAACCGAGTTTCTGTCTGAAACTATTCCCGACAGGGAAAACTTTCCCCAAAGAAACAGAATAATAGCCGGAATGGTTGATGCCCTTGTGGTTGTGGAATCGGCCAAAAGGGGCGGTGCATTGATAACCGCCGATATTGCAAACTCTTACAACAGGGATGTCTTTGCAGTTCCGGGTGATATAAACAAGAAGTTTTCGGAAGGTTGTAATCTCTTTATCAAAACAAACAGGGCTGCATTAATTCAGTCTGCCGATGATATTAAGTATATTATGCGCTGGGAAACGGAATCGAAAAAACCGCCGAAACAACGCAGACTTTTTATCGAACTTGCAAATAATGAGCAAATAATAGTTGATATTCTGAAGGAAATGGGTCAGGCTAATATTGATCACCTTGTAATGAACTCAAAACTAACTCCCAGTAAAGTAGCATCGGCACTGCTAAATCTTGAATTTGAAGGAGTAATTAAAAGTTTACCCGGGAAGATTTATAAACTTATTTAACTAAAACCGCTTTTCATCAAAACAAACTTACAACTTCTTAATTCGCTTGTATTCCACGTTAAGCTCAATTGCTTTGTAAATAAGTAACAGCACAACGATTAATGCTCCGATACTAAAGAATATCAACAGTTTTATATCATTCGTTCTAAAGCAAAAATCATATAGTGCGTGAAAAAAAGCAGCTCCGAAAAGACCTGTCATTGAATCGACAAATTTGTTCTCACGTGATTTTGCCATACCGACAAAAAAACCAAGAATTATTGCAAAAACAACATTAGCTAAAACCATCGTATTTGCATAAAAAAAGTCCACACCATTGTAAAATGGAAGTGTGAAATACAACACATTCGACATAAAAGAAAAACCGAGTGCAATCATTACCGAATAAGTGATAGAATCCAGCGGTCCGTAAAAATTATTCTTAGGAAAAGCAAAATATCTTAAAACAAGATATTTTCCATATTCAGAGCTAAAACCACTGATAATGAACGAATAAAATATAATCCTTCTCAGATTGCTAAGATTTGTGAGGCCATACCAATATGCAATTATCTGAAAAATAAATACAATAACAATACTGGCCATTCCCCATAGAAAACTGTGAAAAAGTCCTATAAATATCTCCTTACCCTGACGGTATCTGACAAAATAGTAAAGCAATATTGCGAGAATCAGGCTTAATGCAAGTGATAAAATGTAATTAAATCCCATATTTTCTTAGTTTTTAACTGCCAAATATACTACATTTGATTTTAAACTTCAAAGTTTTTATTAAATAAATATTTAGGTTTCATTATTGAACAATGACTAATTGTCTGGTTTCCTGCTATTTTTCTTATTAAAAATTTCCGTTTGCCGTCTTATAGATTCTTTATGTACAATTTCAAGCATTTGATGTAAAAAATTTTTATCAAGACCTGACTTGATTCCGGTTCTTAATCTGTTGATTACAACATTATTCCAACGCACCAGTTGAAGGATTGTAATGTTATTATTACTTTTATATTCACCGATTTCATCCACAACCTGGATTCTCCTTGAAAGAATATTTAAAAGCTCGGCATCCAGCTTATCTATTTCAGTTCTCAGCTCTTCGAGTTTGGACTCAAACTCCACACTGCCTTCACGCTTTCTGATTACCAGCGATGAAAGAAGTGTTTTCAAATCTTCCGGTGTTACCTGCTGTTCTTTATCGGTCAGGGCAACCTCCGGATTTATATGTGCTTCAAGCATTAGGCCGTTCATTTCAAGGTCAAGGGCTTTTTGAGCAACCTCCTGAAGCAAATCACGCCTACCACAAATATGACTCGGGTCACAAACTACCGGAAGGTCAGGAAAAACCCGTTTCAATTCAATAGGTATTTCCCACATAGGAGCATTACGATGCGGCGTTTTCTCAAAAAAATAGAATCCCCGGTGAATAGCAATCAGTTTTTTTATTCCGGCTTTATTGAACCGTTCAAGTGCACCAATCCACAAATCCAAATCAGGATTTACCGGATTTTTTATCATAACCGGGATATCCACACCTTTCAAAACATTCGCCAGTTCATGAATTGAAAAGGGATTAACAACTGTCCTCGCCCCAATCCATAAAATATCAACCTCATATTTAAGTGCCTGCTCAATATGCCAGGGATTTGCAACCTCCACCGTAGTCAGCAATCCGGTCTCTTCTCTGACTGATTTTAACCACTTCAGACCCTTTTCGCCTACACCTTCGAAACCTCCCGGCCTTGTTCGCGGCTTCCATATCCCCGACCTGAATATTTTAACCTGCGGTATTACGGACAGTTTTTGTGCGGTTTTCATAACCTGCTCTTCCGTTTCCGCACTGCAAGGGCCGCTGATAATCAACGGAAAACCGCCGGTATCAATCCAGTCGGTTAAAGGTAATATGTCGAGATTGTAACCCATTTAGGGCGCAAAATTAGTTAAATAAACCGAAACAAGATTAACCGTTAAATGTATTTAGAAAATTCTGCCGGCTAATGTTTCCGAACTCTTTCGCAAAAGTTTAGGTGAAGATGAGCCTGACACAACAAATTTAGTATATGTAACACAAAAGGGTGTAAATTCAAAATGTTATTTTGAATTTACACCCTTTTTACTGTTTTTGATTCAATAGAATTATCATAGTGTTTATATTTTTAATCCGGCATCCGTTTTTTACTTTCATCATAGAATAGAAAAAGTCACTATTTTTGCAGACCTTTTTTTGAGTTAAAAACAGATAATGAATAAAATGGACGACTTGAAACGAACAAAGATTATTGACCTGCTTGATTCTGATGAGTATGGGAAAACCATCAAAGTTATGGGCTGGGTGCGTACGCGCCGTGCAAGTAAGAATGTTGCTTTTATTGCTTTGAACGACGGTTCGACGATAAAAAACATACAGATTGTTGTTGATTTTGAAAATATTGATGAAGATATTATTCAGAGGATGCATACGGGAGCGGCAATTGATGTTACCGGAGAGCTTATCGAATCGCCGGGCAGCGGACAAAAGGTGGAGGTAAAAGCCAATCAGTTGAAAATTCTCGGTGAAGCCGACCCCGACGAGTATCCTTTGCAACCGAAAAAGCATTCGCTTGAATTTTTACGTGAGAAAGCTCATCTGCGGTTCAGAACAAATACTTTCAGTGCTATCTTTCGTATCAGGCATGCAATGATTTTTGCAGTTCATAAGTTTTTTAATGACAGGGGATTTTTTAATATTCACACCCCGATTATTACCGCCTCTGACGCAGAAGGTGCAGGGGAGATGTTCCGTGTTACGACTCTTGATATGAAAAACCTGCCATATAACGAAGAGGGTGATGTTGACTACAAACAGGATTTTTTCGGTAAGGAGACAAACCTGACGGTATCGGGGCAGTTGGAGGCCGAGCTGGCAGCACTGGCACTGTCGGAAGTTTATACTTTCGGACCTACTTTCAGGGCCGAAAACTCCAATACGTCAAGACATCTGGCCGAGTTTTGGATGATTGAGCCGGAAGCTGCTTTTTACGATATTAATGATGATATGGACCTGGCGGAGGAGATGCTTAAATATCTGACCAAGTACGCTTTAGAACATTGTGCTGATGACCTTGAGTTTCTGAGCAGACGCCTTGCCGATGAAGAGAAAAACAAGAAACAGGAAGAACGTTCGGGTATGGAGTTAAGGGAAAAACTGAATTTTGTGCTTGAAAACGATTTTGCAAGAATAACCTACACCGAGGCCTTCAATATCCTGAGAAACTCAAAACCGAATAAGAAAAAACGGTTTCAGTATCTTATTGATGAATGGGGTGCCGACCTTCAGTCGGAGCACGAACGCTATCTCGTAGAGAAGCATTTTAAGAAGCCCGTTATTGTTACCGATTACCCGAAAGTTATTAAGGCATTTTATATGAAACTTAATGACGACGACAAGACCGTAAGAGCAATGGATATCCTGTTTCCGCAGATAGGTGAGATAGTCGGAGGATCGCAAAGGGAGGAAAATTATGACAAACTTGTGAAACGAATGAATGAAATGAACGTACCACTTAAAGAGATGTGGTGGTATCTCGAAACCAGAAAATTCGGAACAGTGCCGCACAGCGGATTTGGACTTGGCTTTGAAAGGTTCATTCAGTTTGTTACGGGAATGGGAAATATCAGGGATGTCATACCGTTTCCGAGAACACCGCAGAATGCAGAATTTTAATTAAAATGGTTGCGAATAAAAATAATTTGTATATTTGTGAAGGTTAAAAAAGGCCGGAATAGAAAAATGATATGCTAAGTCAGAGATTACAACAAAAACTACTGCAAAAACTTTCTCCTCAGCAAATACTGCTGATGAAACTCCTTCAGGTACCCACTGTGGCACTTGAGCAAAGAATAAAGCAAGAGATTGAAGAGAATCCGGCACTTGAAGAAGCTAATGAAGCTGAT
>Ga0256913_10000434_pt1 | contig 21573 bp, 16 predicted proteins | sample Axial_MatmetaG_FD_185970 | JGI IMG/M metagenome (GOLD analysis project Ga0256913, IMG submission 185970) | Deep-sea worm associated microbial mat communities from Axial Seamount, Juan de Fuca Ridge, Pacific Ocean - Axial_Mat | ecosystem: Environmental > Aquatic > Marine > Oceanic > Microbial... | reverse complement strand
ATAGCCCCGAGCGCCGCCCCGAGCGATGCCCCGAGTAACGAAGTGTACCGAGGGGTAACGAAGTGTATCGAGGGGTAACGAAGTGTACCGAGAAGAAAAAGCCCCGTAGGGGTGATATATTAATAGCCGGATGCGTAAGCATCCGGAAAGATGGGATAAAGAAATGTTTTGGCGGTATTTTTGAGGCAAAGCAATCAAAAATAGTGACAAAACAAAAGATGGAAAATTAACAATTAACCATTATTACGTAAGTGTCCGGAAAGATGGAGCTGTGAATTTAATCGATTGGGAACAAAAAAACCCCGTAGGGGTGATATATTATAGCCCCGAGTGTAAACTCGGGGGTAAATAATAGGGAAAAAGTAAAGTCCCGGAGGGACGGCACAAAAGTGGTGATAAAACAGATATTGTGAATAAAATGAAGATTATGAATATTTATTTGGGGAGTGTGGTGAAAATGCCCTAAATTCAGGTGAATGTAGTGATGGGATTTTAATTGGTGATTGTCAAAAAGAATGTGGTCCACCTCCGACCAATTAAATTTATAGTGCATAGGAGAAAAGTATTTATATAATAGGCAAGGGACCGTCTATAAAGATTCTTTTAAAAAATTACTTTCGCTCCAATCCTATGACATGATTGTCATTCAGATGGTGCGAAAAGTCGTTGAAAATTGTAATTACAGGCTTTTTAGACAGTCTCTTGCATTTTGTTAATAGAAAAAATTAGAAATATGAAAAATAAAATAATTTTAGTGTTTATGACAATTCATTTTTTAACTTATTTATATGGTCAAAATACAATATTACCTTACGAGCCATTTGAATTTGAGGGGTATTCTCCAGCATGGGTACATGTAGTTGTCGATAGTTCTATTATCGGAGAGTCATATATCAGAAGTAATGATACTTTTTATTATGACGGATGGTCGCATTATTATTTTGAAGAAGAAGCGCAAAATATAATTGAGTATAAAGGCGGATTATATATGGTAGAAATCTTATTTAAAAGATTTTTTGAAGGAACTTTTGTTCAAAAGTTAGATATAAATACAGGAAAAGTGTTATGGAGCAAGTCTTACGATTTTAGAAATGATACTAATAAAGAATGGATGTTTACGACAAAAATCAATAATGATGATGAATTGGAATTAATCGGAATAAGGGAATTGAGCAATCCGTTTCCTAAGCCTCCTGAACCATTATGGTTACAAGGAACATTTGCAAGGAGAAAATACGATATAAATACGGGAGAAATTTTGTACAATTACTATGTTGATGAAGATGAATCAGAAGCTATTAAATTTCCCAATTTTTTAAGTATTTATAGTACAAGGTCTTTTTTAACATTTTCCGGTCAGGACAGATTTGAATCTATAATTCACACTTATGCGAGTAATAGAGAAAATGAAGAGTTTTATAATAGTTATAAAATATCTGTTTTGAATGATTCCGGTTATTTGGATAGAGATACTATTATAATTGATACAATGCCATATATGTATAATCTGAATAATGAGATTTATGAAATAGATAAAGATAGAGTTTTATTTTATGACAGTTATTTTGAAGATAATGTAATATATAATTCGGATAGTTTTAAAGTGAATATAAAGATTTATGATAAAAATTTAAAAACAATATATAATCTGGATTTAACAAAGGTATTTCCCGATGATTTGATTGAAAGTAGAATTGTATATGCAGATAAAGATTTTTTTATATTAAAATGGATAAAACCAATAGAGATAAATTCTGTTGAGACTGATCAATTTATGATTTCGGTCTATGATTATAATGGAAATCAGATAGAAGAAGTAAAATTTGCAAATGAAGAAGGATTACCGATAACTCCGGCATTGAGAGTGATAAAATTAAAAAATGAAAAAGGGATATTAATTGTATCGGGTGAGGCTACTAATACCGGTTTTCATCAAATATGTTTTTATCGTTCGGATGGTACAGGAAATTTAACGAAAATAAAATCGCTAAAAATAAAGCAAAAGAAACACAAATTGAATTTGAATTCAAGTTATTTAAAGCAATTGAACAATGGTGATATCTTGTTAAACTGTAGTTATATAAATAGAAATTTGTTAGATGAGCCCAAGGCTCAGGTTTGGATAAAATTTCCTGCGGATGATTTAGGGATAAAATCAAAAACGACTGAAGTTGAAGTCAAGAAAAAGATATTCAAACTCTACCCATCCCCCGCACCGGACAATATTGTTATAGACTTTGATGCGAATTTCACGGGTAAAATCGAGATATCGGATGCATTGGGGAGAGTGGTATCGGTAGCAAAAGCAGATAACGGGAAGACCCGGGATTTGGATATTTCGGTATTGTCACCGGGTATTTATTTTGTAAAAGCTATCGACACCAAAGGACAAAATGTGTATAAAACCGGCAGGTTTGTGAAGGAGTGAATTGATGGTAAATGAATAAATAAAGGGGTGGACAGGGATTTTTTTATAAATTGATAAAATCAAATATTTAAAAAATACAATCCGTACCCAACTGCCAATGCAATAGTAATATTAATTGCTTTTACGACAATAAAGGATTTTTTTGATTCTGCCAATAAGGGTAACATACCGTGGCCGTCTTGTGCTATGGAACTTGCCAAAAGAATACTAAATGGTATTGTTCCTTGGGCAAATAATGTTACGAATACCAGATGTGGTCCCGACTCGGGGATAATCCCTATTAATACTGCAAATAATAGCACTAGAATCAAATTGTCATGCAGCAAGGGTTGAAAATCTACATAATGGAGAAGAATATTGATAAATAATAAAGTGCCGAAAGTCCAAATAAATATTTTAGGTAAGTGAACCTTGAAAACATGATCCCATAGATGTTTTTTAAGAAAGTGTTCAGGAACCGTAATTATTACAAAAAGCGAAAACAAATCTGCAATGATTACCGTATATTTTATCCATTCTTTAGCATTTGTCATTATTGTACCGGTCATTATCAAAACCAAAATAATTACGATCAATAATAGTAATGCAATTCTATTAAATGACGGATCTAACCATATGGATTTGAATTCCTTTGGATTATAACATTCACATTTATCTTCTTTATGAAGGGGAAATTCATTATGTTCAAACTTATGAGTTATTTCCTTTATTTTAATAAATCTATCGGTCAGGAAACCGGCTATAATACCAATGATAATTAAAATAATAGTTAATATTAGGGCTTTGTCCGGAAACATAGCCAGCATTACAAATGCCTCATCTCCGCTAGTTGCTATCATAGTAGTTACCAATGCACCCAAACTGATAAGACTATGTGAATAGAGAGCCACTCCGGTGTATGCACCAAGGCATCCCGGAATGGCTCCTAAAACAGCGCCCACCAAATATTGTTTCCATTTTTTTTCGCTAATATTCCTTTGCCAGATTCCATGGGTCTGAACATTGACGTATTCGATAAGCATCATCATAACAAAAATAAATCCTGAAATGATGATACTTTCTTTTAATGATCCGGTTATTAGTTCAAACATAGGTTATTTTTTTTTCTTTTTTTGATCAATCAATTCCTGTCTTGCCATTACATGACCGCATTCAGGGCATTTCAAAGTAGTGCATTTCACTCCTCTCTCATGTTCAATCTTGTAACCGCATTTGATACATACACAATATCCGGAAGGTCCAAAAGCACCTCCTTTGTTTCTGCCTGCGTGTTCATGGTCATGATCATGATATTGTCCTCTGCCGTAACCTCGCCCATGTCCGTGATGATCTCCATGTCCGTCATGATGCCCATGTATGCCTCTGCCGTATCCACGACCTTCTCCGTGGTGATGGTCTTCGTGATGAAAATAATTATTATTCTTGTTCATGTCTGTTAAATTTAATTAAAAAAAATATTTCTATTCGTTAAAATATATTGAACAACATTTTCCATGTCCGAAATTGCCTGCCAAATTAAATAACTCGGTACTATTGCAATTTGGACAACTATCCAAATGTTTATCTATTCTTATATTGAACATATGCCCACAATTATTGCATTTTATTATATTGCTTCTAAAATGAATGTTTCCTCCCTCAATAGAAATCATGCTGCCTGAAATAATCATTTGAGCTAATTTTCTTCTTGCTTTCTCAATTAACCTCGTGAAAGTAGATCTTGAAATACTCATTTCTTTCGATGCTTCATCGTGATTAAATCCCTCGTAGTCAGCAAGTCTTATAGCTTCGTATTCATCGATACTCAATATAATAGTGGAAAGATGCCTGCCTTGTACACCAACGGGCTTAAAAGATGTAAATAAAGGAGGAAATCCTACTGTTCTTTCTTTTTTATTTCTTGACATTACTGTTAATTATGAACATATGTGCAAAAATAAATTATTTTTTTTAATTTGTCAAGTATTGGCGGTATTTTTCACTAAAATTTGTTATAAAATGTTATTTCAGAAATTTTTCATAGAAGATATTTCCGGATTTAAGGAATAATAAGTACAATCTATATCCCGTTACTAAAACAATATGGAAAATATCGACAGGGGTGAGATTAAAAATCTTATTCAAAAGAAAATAGAAAGAACTAAAAGGAAAATAATTTCATATAAGGAATTTACTAAACCTATATCACCGGAAAATTCTATTGGCAGAATAACCAGAATGGATGCTATCAATAATAAAAGTGTTGTGGAAGCAGGATTAAGAGAAGCTCAAAAAGTTCTTTCCGGATTGGAATATATGTTAGCGAATATAGAAAAGCCTGATTTTGGGAAATGTAAAAAGTGTAATACAGACATACCTGTACAAAGAATGTTAATGGTTCCTCATAGTCCTTATTGTATCAATTGTTCTGATTAAAATTATGCGGGTTAAAACTGATAATAAAATATAGGAAGATGTGAAAATGCACGAAAAAAGGTATATATAAAAATATTGATTCCGGATTTAGTACAGTTGTAATAACCTTTTGAAAAATTATCTTCATCCCATTTTACTTTCACACAATTTTTTTTATCATTGTAAATAATACTTTTTAATTTTTTTGCAACATTTTCATCTTCGATGACAAAAACAAGTTCGGTATTAAGATATGCAGACCGCGGATCCATATTATATGATCCCAATAGTGCTATTTTATTATCGAAAACAGCTGATTTGACATGCAGATAATCAGGACCTTTATATTCATATAAATCAACTCCGATATGCGACAGGTTTTCTTTTTCATTGTCGTAAGCTGCTACTACGGGAATAGCATCAGAAGAACAATATGAATTGGTTATAAATTCAACCTTTACATTCTTTTTCTGCAAATATTTTAATAGCTCCAACATTCTTTTAGTAGGTAGGAAATAGGGGGTTTCAATCAACATTGATTTTTTGATTTTAATAGCAAGATTAAACAACGAAGTACTGAGAAATTCGGGTTCGAATTTTCCTGTAATACTATTAAAGGAGCTTAAAAAATTAGCTTTTTTGAATTGAATTCCTTTTATTTTAGGGGATAAATTCTTTGACAGTTTTAAGTATTTTTCCTTATTATACAATGTATATTTTCTGATATTTTTCAATTTATTGACCATTTTATCATAATGTTCGCCGGCGCGGTAACCTTTGTTATAGGTTATTCTTTTTACGTGATTACTGTTCCACATATGCAAAAAATAGTTTCGTACCTTAGTTGTCAAATTTGTTGAAGTAAGATAAAAATCAAGATCATGAAAATTCTTATCCGACAAACCATAATATGATTTTTCAATATTTCTACCTCCTCCGATTATTTCAATATTATCTGCGATTATCAATTTGTCATGCATTCTGTAATTCAAATTATTTATTGAATTAAAAAACTTTTTTATACTGATTTTTTTTAAAGGGACAAAGAGTTTTGGGACAGAATGAAATTCCTTAATTTCTATACCGTGTTGTTCTAAAAAATACAACAGGCTTTTATCAACTTTGTTAGCGTGAGCATCGAGTAGTAGTTTTATTTTGATATCAGGATTCATTTCTTTTTTCAATAACATCAGATCCAATGCTAATAATCCTATTTTATCGTCTTCAAAAATGTAGTATGATATCAGAAGTTCCTTTTCCGCTTTTTCAATTATTTTAATTCTTGACAGACCGGCAATTTCTTCATTATCCAAAAACATAATATAATTATCCTGCGAGTATATACCGGAATGCAGTGAAAAAATCAAAAATAATATATATAATATTCTTATGTTCATTTATAATTTTTTCTTTAAAAGGTTTATTTCGTCACGATATTGTGCTGCAGTAATAAAATCCAGATCTTTTGCTGCTTTCTTCATTTTGGTTTCAGTTTCTTTTATCAATTCTTTTATTTGATCTATGTTCATATAGCCTATTACGGGATCTGCAGCAATAGTGGGTTTTTCAGGTTCGATATAAATTTTAGATTCTCCTTGTCTTATATCTAGAATAGATCTTTTAGACAATATTTCTTCACGTGTCTTACTCAATGTTTTTGGAGTAATACCATGTTTTTGATTATATTCCATTTGAATAGCTCTTCGTCGGTTTGTTTCATTTATGGTTTTTTGCATGCTGTCTGTTATTTTATCAGCATAAAATATTACCATACTGTTTACATTTCTGGCGGCTCTTCCGGCGGTTTGAGTAAGTGATTTTTCATTTCTCAAAAAGCCTTCTTTATCAGCATCCAAAATAGCGACAAGCGAAGCTTCCGGAATATCAAGTCCTTCTCTCAAAAGATTTACTCCTACCAGAACATCAAATTCACCAAGTCTTAGATCCCGGATTATTTCGACTCTTTCCAGTGTTTTTACATCGGAATGAATATATTTGGTTTTTATATCAAGACCTTGAAGATATTTTGTTAGTTCTTCAGCCATTCTTTTGGTCAAAGTGGTAACCAAAGTTCTTTCATTATTTTTTATTCTGTCGTTTATTTCATGAAACAGATCATCGATTTGATTGATACTCGGTCTAACCACTATTTTAGGATCGATCAATCCGGTAGGTCTTACTATTTGTTCAACGATGACACCATCTGTTTTTTCAAATTCAAAATCTCCCGGTGTGGCACTGACATAAATTGTTTGATTGGCAAGGCTTTCAAATTCTTCAAAATTCAATGGTCTGTTGTCAATAGCGGATGGTAATCGAAAGCCAAAGTTAACCAAATTTAATTTCCGGGATCTGTCTCCGCCCCACATTCCCCTGATTTGAGGGACGGTAACATGGCTTTCGTCAATGATCATAAGATAGTCATCAGGGAAATAATCCAATAAGGTAAAAGGTCTGGTTCCGGGTTTTCTGTTGTCAAAAAACCGGGAATAATTTTCAATACCACTGCAATATCCGAGTTCTTTTATCATTTCAAGATCAAATTCCGTTCTTTCTTTAATACGTTTGGCTTCCTGATATCTTCCCTCACTTTTAAAATACTGCATTTGAGCGTACATTTCATCTTGAATATCCTTGATTATTTCCTTCATTCTATCCCTGTTGGCTATATAAAGATTAGCGGGATATATCAAAGCGGAATCCAATTCTTCAATTCTTTTTCCCGATTCTGTTTCTAATATTTCAATGCTTTCGATTTCATCTCCCCATAAGGATATTCTGTAGCTATATTCCACATAAGGAAGGTTGATATCGATTGTATCTCCTTTTACCCTGAAAGTTCCTCTTGAAAATTCCACACCTGTCCTTGAATACAATGCATCAACCAATTGATGTAAAAGTCCGTTTCTGCTTATCTTTTGATTTTTGTAAACACTGATTATTCCTGACTTGTAATCTTCCGGGTTTCCCATACCGTATATACATGAAACGGATGCTACCACGATGATGTCACGTCTTCCGGACAGTAATGAAGATGTAGCTCTAAGACGCAATTTATCTACTTCTTCATTAATAGCAAGATCTTTTTCGATATAAGTATCCGTAACACTGATATATGCTTCGGGTTGATAATAATCATAATAGGAGACAAAGTATTCAACAGCATTTTCAGGAAAGAATTCTTTGAATTCACCATACAATTGAGCAGTCAATGTCTTATTGTGAGTTATAATTATAGTAGGTCTATTTAGATTTGCGATCACATTGGCTATAGTAAATGTTTTACCCGATCCTGTAACTCCGAGAAGTACCTGATATTTTTCATTTCTTTTTATTCCATTAGTCAATTCTTCGATTGCTCTGGGTTGATCTCCCGAGGGCTGATATTTTGATGTTAATTTAAAAGCCATAAGTACAAATTTAATCAATTATTTCAATTACATTTTCATTGTTTCTTTTTTTTTGTTTTATTTTTTGATAAAAAATTCTTCTTATCTGAAGAAAAAGTAAAAAAAAGTGATTTTTTTTTGATTTTCCTTTGTGAATATTATTTAATATGTATAACAAACTAACTGAAAAAGTTATTGATATTAATGTCAATATATATTGAATTTAACTCATTTGTAATTGTTTGTATATTAGTAATAATCAATAAATTATAAATAATAATAATGCAATTTTTTTAAGTAATATTTTTTATTAAAATTTGCATTTTTCAGAAAATAAATATTTACCTTTACAAAATACTTTTGGATATTCCCAAAATTAGACAGTGAACATGAACGAAAATAACAATAAAATAACCTCAACTCTCATAAACCTTGTGTCCAATTTCGAAGGTTTAATACAGAAAGGCCAGATCGGTTCTTACAATAAAGAAGAGTATACACAGTTAATCAATTTTTATATTGCCAATAACAATATTGATAAAGCTATGGATATTGTGGATATTGCTATTGAACAATATAAATATATTACCAATTTTTATTTGCTTAAAGGAAATTTGCTTTTGCAACTTCACCAACCTGAGGATGCCTTAAAGTATATTGAGCATTGTGAAAATTTATCTCCATATGATTTTGAAGTAAGATTGTTAAAGGCTAAATCTTTGAGCATGACAGGAGATATTGATAAATCATGGGCGGAATTAAATGAATTGAAAACATTTTCAAATTTGAATTATGTTGTTGAAGTGAATATTATTAAGTCTTATATTTACGAATACACAGGTGAATTTGAAAAAATGTTTGATATCTTGAAAGAAACTTTAATTCTTGATCCCATGAATATTGAAGCTCTTCACAAAATGAATATTGCTACTTTATTCACAAGGAAATATGAGGAAAGTGCATCTTTTCATTTGAAATTGATAGAGGACTCTCCATATAATTATATGGCTTGGTTCAATTTGGGTCAGATTTATTCAATCATATCCCAATATGAGCATGCAATTGATTGTTTAGAGTATTCTTTTCTGATAAATCCTGGTTTTGAAGAGGGATATCTTGAATATACAGACCTCTGTCTGCAAGTTGGCAAATATCGCAATGCAGCAGTTGTATATGAGGAATATATTTCCAAATTTGAAGCGGATTCTGAGATTTATTTGAATTTGATTAATGCATATATTCATCTTAAAGATTATAAAAAAGCTAAAAAATATGCCTTTAAATCGATTAAATTGGATTCATATAATGACGAAGCGTATTTTATGCTTGGAGAGATATTCAAAAAACAGGGAAAATGGGAAAAAGCATTAAATGCGTATCAAAAAGCCATTGAAATCGAAAAGGAAAGAGAAGAATATTATAATGCAATAGCTGAAATGTATATTAAATTAAACGATTTGATACTTGCTGAAAAGTATTATGATAAATTGATTGAATTGAATAGCCCTGAAGAAAAATATTATTTGAATTACATCTTGTTTTTGATAGAAAACAAAAAATATAAAAAAGCGGATAAAATTCTGGAAATCTCAGAAGACCTGGTTTACTGTGCTTACTTCAATTATCTTAAAGCTGTAATCTGTTTCAAAACTAATAATAAGAAAGAAGCTTTGCTTTTGTTGGATAATGCACTATCGGAAAATATTGATGAGTATATAAAAATATTTGAGATAGCTCCCGAGCTTAAATTTGATAAAGAAGTAAATTCAATGATCAATTATTATAAAAATCAATAAATAACTCAGTTTTTTAACCAAAACTCTGAAGCCTTTTCTATTTTTGGAAAAGGCTTTATTTTTTTAGTCTATATATTCCACTTTTCTCATAAATCTGATACCGACAGTTATTTCTACCGTTGTATTTTTAATTCTTCTTCTCGGTACGGTTATCGTATTTCCGGGATGATATGGATCTACAATACTTCCCAGTTGAATTTGATCATATTGATTTGACAGGTCAGGATTTATGGTTATTTCAAATAGCCCTTCGATTAATTCGGAGAATACATATTCCACTCCACCGCCAACTGTAGCTCCATAAGTCCATTTTTTTACAAAAAAATCATCAGGATAATAAAGATTCGACATTCTTTTATTTAAATCCGCATATTTTGACAGATTTGTACCGATAGTGTACTCTCCTCTTAAACCGAATGAATAAAAAGACTTTAGTTTATCCTTGATGTATTGTTTTTTCTTTGCTCCAAGACCTAAACTGATATTGTGGAATAAAAAATTTCTTGTAGGTAATCTGTAATATTCATTGTAAATGGTTATACCAATAGCATTTCTAAGCGAACTGCCCCTGTTGTGATATCCCAATTGTGCATAAAGGCAATTTAACGGATTATCTTCAGAGTATGATTCCCAAAAAGCTGCTAAATGATATGTTGATACCGGTTTTTGATTAAATGTTTCCCATTTTTGATATCCGATGGAACTTCCACCTTTTAATCCGAAGAAAAAGCTTTGGGAAAATAATCCGGTTAAGGAAATTATTGCTATAATAATTGATAAAAATATCTGTTTCATGATTAATTATTTTTCCGGTGTCAATGGTGCGTCAAATAAATATTTGTCATTTCGGCCGCTTGTTGCTACAACAATATTTTCAGACCTTGAAAAAACCGGTTTAAGCTTTATTCTTTGGCCTTTTTTTAATTTTTTATGGGGTTTAATCTTATTTATTCTTGCCAGATACCTAAGATTTATACCGTATTTTTGAGAAATATCCACCAGTGTTTCTCCTTTTACAGAATTGTGATAACTGTCAGAACCATAATATTTTTTCCTTTTCGATGATAAATATACAATATCTCCTTCCTTAAATTTATGATATTTCCTTTTTACGTTATCATTGTATTTGATTATCTTCTTAACAGATATTCCAAGCTTTTTGGAAATGGATTTCGGAGTTTCTCCGGCATGAGCGATTATTATTTTTGCTTTATTTATATGAGACAATGTATATGAGCCGGACTTCTTGTTTTTAGTTCTGTTTTTTACATAAGCTTCCTTGACAGGTATGTATTTTAAATCATATTCATACAAACCGTATTTTTCAATTATCTTTATGAGTTTGGAAGCATATTTGGGATCTGTAGCATAGCCTGCTTTCACCAATCCTTTTGACCAGGAAACATAATCGGTAATATCGTAATCAAAAAGAAATTTATATCTTTTTTTATTTGCTAGAAATTCGGAATGATCTATAAATGACTGATCGGCTGATTTATATTTCCGGAATTTACTTTTGATTAATTTACCATTATGATAATCATCATCTTCCCACTTCATTGTCTTTCCCGACCAGGATTTATCAGCTTTGATTCCAAAATGATTATTTGCTTTTGTTGACAATTCACTTCTTCCCCAATTTGACTCCAACATTCCCTGAGCTAGAGTAATGCTGGCGGGAATTCCCGTTTTATTCATTTCTTCAATAGCAATATCTTTGTAATTCTCGATGTAACTGTAAACAAAATCTTGTGCATGCACATTGAAAACCAAGAAAATACCTGTTATAACTAAAATCTTTTTCATTTTCATATTTTATTTAAAACCAACTATATACATATTGCTAACAAAAATAATGCCAAATTTTTATTAAATTTTAACATTTGAAGTTTGAACTATTTACCGGTATTTTTTATTAATAAGAATGAATACTTATTTAAAACGTGAGTTCTACTTACAAAAATTGTAAGAAAAGCGGTGAATTTTTTATAATAATTGCTGTTTTTAGTTATTGATAAAATAATAAAAAACTATCGAAAGCTAAAGAGAACTTATGTTAATATATCAAACTAAAATTATTATTATGGACAATTTAATGGATCTTTTTGAACAGCAAATAAGCGGAGATATGCTTCAGCAGATCGGATCTCAATTCGGGATCAATGACCCCAAAAAAACAGAGGTAGCAACTAAAAGTGCATTTTCAGTACTTATGGGAGCATTGACAAAAAATGCAACTCAGGGTAATGGCGCCAGCATATTAAGTTCAGTACTTGATAAGGATCATGATGGTTCTATCCTTGATGATATTGCCGGTTATTTCACGGGCAATACAAAAGTTTCAAATCCTAAAACTGTTGATGGAGCAGGTATTTTATCGCATTTGTTGGGAAACAATAGCGATTCAATATTTGACCAGCTTGCAAATGTTGCCGGAATAGATAAAAATTCCAGTGCCAGTCTTCTGGAAAAATTAGCTCCTATAGCTATGGGAATGCTTGGAAAAGCTAAAAAAGAACAAAATTTGGATGAAAAGGGACTGCAAAATATTCTTAAAAAAACAGTTGAACCGGTAAAAAACGATAGTATGATTGGTGGATTGCTAACAAACTTTTTAGATCAGGATGGTGACGGAAGTGTTGTTGATGATTTGGGAAGAATGGGATTCAAAGCGATCTTCAAAGGATTGTTCGGAAGAAAGAGATAATACATATATTACCGATTTGAGTATTATTTGAAAAAATACAATCATAAGATTAGAAATATTCCTGCATCGATCCGGTGCGGGATTATTTTTATTAATATGGATGCACTTTTATGATAGCTAAATTATAAGCTAACTGAAATCTTGCCGAAATAATAATTAATAAACTTTTTACCGGCGATACTTCTTAAAAAAATCTATTTTTGTAATATAAATCAAATATTTCACAATGAAACAATTTTTATTAATAGTAATATCTTTCTTCTATACGAATATATATGCCCAGGTTGAAAAGCAAAATCCGCAAATTAATAAAATTGATATTTTGCATTATGAATTTGATATCACAATCAATGACACTACTGATGTTATCGATGCTTTGGCAAAAGTAAAGGTACTTTTCAAGGAAGATGCTACCGGTTTTTATCTTGATCTTACTTCCAAATCCGGAAGAAAAGGAATGGAAGTTGTATTTGCAGGAGCTAATAAATATGAACTGGAATATAAACAAAAAGACAATAGATTATACATTTTTGAAAATAAATGGAACAAAGGGGATACGGTTGAATTTGATATAAAATATTCGGGTATTCCTGCTGACGGATTGATTATTTCAAAAAATAAATTTGGAAAACGCACTTTTTTCGGTGACAATTGGCCTGACAGGGCACATAATTGGCTACCGGTGATAGATCATCCGTCCGATAAAGCTAGTGTTGATTGGTATATAACAGTACCGATGCATTATCAGACTGTCGCAAATGGAGAATTAATGGAGTATTGGAATACCGGTAATGGGAAAAGCAAATATCATTATAGTACGAAAGATGTTTCTTTAGCTACAAAAGTCATGGTTATTGGAGTTGCAGATTTTGATATAAAACATTACGGTGATGTTGATTGTATTCCGGTTTATTCAATGACTTTCAGTCCTACGCCTGAAAATGGAATGGATGATTATCTGAATGCAATGGAAGTGATGAGATATTACATCAATACCATAGGCGAATATTCTTATTTTAAACTTGCGAATGTACAATCCAAAACCCGTTACGGTGGAATGGAAAATGCCGGAAATATTTTTTATTTTGAAGAATCTGTCAATGGTAAACACAAAGTTGAATCTCTGGTTGCTCACGAAATAGCCCATCAATGGTTTGGCAATAGCGCAAGTGAAAAAGATTGGCATCATATATGGCTTAGCGAAGGGTTTGCCACTTATTTTACGGATATGTATTTGGAGCATAAATACGGGAAAGAAAAAATGATGCAAAGAATGCAGATGGAAAGGGATAAGGTCATAAGATACAATTCCCGTATTTCCAGACCTGTTATAGATACCCTGGTCAGCAATTGGAACAGGTTGTTGAATCCGAATTCCTATGAAAAAGGAGCTTGGTTTTTACATATGTTGAGAAATAAGATAGGAGACAAAAATTTTTTAAATACAATACAGATATATTATAAAAAATATCGCAATTCCAATGCTTTAACAAGTGATTTCAGAAAGGTTGCCGAAGAAATATCAGGAATGAATCTCAGATCGTTTTTTGATCAATGGTTGCGCAGACCGGGATTTCCTGATTTGAATATCAAATGGTACGGGGCAAAAGGTGAGTTATATTTATCGGTAGAACAAAAAACCGGTCAATTCGATTTTGAATTACCATTGGAAATCAAAGGTAAAAATGGTAAGAGTTATTATACTGCTGTAAATGTAAAATGCCGGAATGAATCGTTTGTAGTAGCTGTTCCAGATGAAATGATAACAAGTATTGATAAAATAATTTTAGATCCTGATACAAAATTGTTATTCAGAGCTGAGGTCAGCAGATCAAATACCAAGCCGGACGGAATACCGGTAATTCAAGGGAATAATCTTTTAAAAAAAGGAGATCTTTTGTTTCAGGATTTGGATTGTGGTACTCTTTGTGATGCGATAGAAAGTGTAACTACAGGAATTGGCGATGCTCATTTTTCTCATATAGGAATAGTTTCTACTATCACAAAAGAAAATAAAATATTTATAACCGAAGCATTGGGAGGAAAAGTAAAAGAGACGGAACTGGAGGTTTTTCTTGCCAGAAGCAAGGACAAATGCGGAAGACCTAAGGTAGTAGTCGGCAGAGCAAAAGATCTTGAAGTTAACAACAATGCTATTGCCAATCTGAAAAAATATATCGGTAAAAAATATGATGATGTTTTTGATATAAACAATGATAGATACTATTGTTCGGAATTGGTATATTTCTCTTTTGAAGATAGTAACAGGGAAAAATTATTTTCATTGATGCCCATGACTTTTAAAGATAAAAAAACAGGAAAATATTTGAAATCATGGAAAGAATATTTCAATAAACTAAACATTGATATACCAGAGGGTAAACCCGGAATCAATCCGGGAGAAATATCAAAATCGGGTAAAATCAGCATATTGTATAAATATGGAGATCCTCAAGGTTGGTAGTTTTTATCTTTTTTCTTTAAAAAAATCTTTCAGTATCATCGAACTTTCTTCGCTCATAATGCCAAATTCCAATTTGGTTTTAGGATGAAGTATAGATTTACCGCATTTCATAAACCCGTTCTTTTCGTCTTCGGCGGCATAGACAATTTTATCTATTTTAGCCCAATTTAATGCGGATGCACACATCATACAAGGTTCCAAAGTAACATAGATAGTGCAATTTTCCAGATATTTACTTCCAAGATAATTTGTTGCTGAAGTGATTGCCAGCATTTCGGCATGAGCGGTAGGGTCATTCAAAGTTTCCACTTGATTATGAGCTCTGGCAATAATAATATTGTTTGATACTATTACGGCTCCTACCGGAACTTCACCTTCTTCCTTTGCTTTTTGAGCTTCTTTAAAAGCTTCTTTCATAAAAAATTTGTCTCCGAGAATATTCATAGCTGATTTTTTTTACAAAAATACTTATTTTAATTTAACAGGAACGGGATTCAATAATTTAGCTGATTTTTTTTTTCTAATAAAAATCTTCGGCTTATCTTTGCATATGGAAAAAAGTAATAAAATTTTATCGGTAAAGGAAAAACTGACATTTGATGACGTTTTGTTAGTTCCTACGTATTCGGAAGTCCTTCCAAGGGAAGTTGATACTTCTACGATGTTCACAAGAAATATACGATTGAATATCCCTATTGTATCTGCTGCAATGGATACTGTCACGGAATACCGTCTTGCGATTGCATTGGCAAAAGAAGGAGGTATGGGAATTATTCATAAAAATATGACAATAGAGGAGCAAGCCGAACAGGTACGCAAAGTAAAAAGGTCCGAAAGCGGTATGATCATAGATCCAGTTACCCTTGGTCTTGATGCAAAGATCGGAGATGCTCAAAGTTTAATGAAATTACATTCTATAGGTGGTATTCCCGTTATAGATAACAATGGCAAATTAGCAGGGATCATTACAAACAGGGATCTCAGATTTCAGGAGGATAACAGCAGACCTATTGTAGATGTTATGACAAGAGAAAATCTTATCACGGCACCTGTTGATACAAGTTTGGAAGAAGCAAAACACATTTTGCAGAAATACAGAATTGAAAAACTTCCCGTGGTTGACGAGGATAAAAATCTTGTAGGTCTTATTACCTACAAAGATATATTGAAAATAAAAAATTATCCCAATTCCGCTAAAGACAATTTTGGTCGTTTGCTTGTCGGTGCTGCGGTAGGTATCGCTACCAATACGATGGATAGAATAGAAGCACTTATCAGTGTCGGAGTAGATGCACTGATAGTAGATACGGCTCACGGTCATTCCAAAGGAGTGTTGGATACTATTAAAGAAATAAAAAAGATGCATTCGGGAATAGATGTTATCGGTGGTAATATAGCGACCGGTAAAGCTGCTTTGGCATTGAAGGAAGCAGGAGTGGATGCTGTAAAAGTAGGAGTTGGACCCGGAAGTATTTGCACAACCAGGATAGTGGCAGGAGTAGGAGTTCCTCAATTATCGGCGATTATGGATGCAGCACATGCATTGGAGGGAACAGGAATACCGGTAATAGCCGATGGAGGTATCAGATTTACAGGAGATATTGCCAAAGCTATTGCTGCCGGGGCAAATACCATTATGGCGGGTTCGTTGTTTGCCGGAGTGGAAGAAGCTCCCGGAGAAACGATAATTTTCAAGGGGCGAAAATTTAAAATTTATCGTGGTATGGGCTCTATCAGTGCTATGGAAAAAGGATCAAAGGACAGATATTTTCAGGATATGGAAGATGATATCAAAAAGCTGGTTCCCGAAGGAATAGAAGGAAGGATTCCATATAAAGGTACATTGTCGGAAGTGATGATACAATATATCGGAGGTCTGAGATCAGGTATGGGTTATACAGGGTCACAAACCATTGAAGATCTTAAAAAAGCCGAATTTGTTAAGATTACACATTCGGGAATTATAGAAAGTCATCCTCACGATATAGCGATCACAAAAGAATCTCCCAATTATAGTTTGGGACAATAAAAAAGGAAAACATGAAAATAGCAACGTTTAATGCCAATGGAATCAGAGCTGCTGCAAAAAAGGGTTTTTGGCAATGGGTTCTTGATAATGAAATAGACATAATAGGTATTCAGGAAACAAAGATTCAGGAAAATCAAATCAATCCTGTGGAATATGAAAAAATAGGTTATTACAACTATTGGGATTTTGCTGAAAAAAAAGGATACAGCGGTGTAGCAACATTTTCAAAAATCAAACCCATATTAGTTCAAAACGGTATGGGAATGGATATTTACGATAGGGAAGGAAGAGTTTTGAGAACGGATTTTGAGAAATTCACATTGATCAATGTATATATTCCTTCAGGTACAAGCGGAGAGCACAGGCATGAGTTTAAAATGAGATTTCTTCATGATTTTGAAGAATATATAAATAAGATCAAAAAACATCAAAAAAATATAATTGTTCTGGGGGATTACAATATAGTACATCAAAGAATTGATATTCATAATCCGGACCGTAAAGATAATCCATCAGGTTACAGACCTGATGAAAGAGCGTGGCTTGACAAATGGTTTCATTCGGGATTTTATGATGCATTCAGATTGAAATATCCTGATAAACAGGAATTCAGTTGGTGGAGTTACAGGGCAGGGGCAAGACCGAGAAATAAAGGATGGAGAATTGATTATATCAGTGTTTCAGAGGGGCTGAGAGATAAGATAACAGATGTGATACCATATAAGGATCCTGTTTTTTCCGATCATTGTCCTGTTGTGATGGAAATAAAAGATTGATAGAGGTTTCGGATATTTAGTTTACGGATTTACGGTTTACCCGCCGGCAGCAAAACGGAGGGAGGGGGGAAATGCGATAGGGATAGTAGTGGAGGCGAGCGAAAGCGAGACTGTCACGCTAAATAATCATTTGAGTGAATAAAATAATTGTATGATATTTAATAGGGTGGAAGCAAAATTAATAACGGGAGAAGAGGCGTGACGAGACCCACGAATAGCCCGGTGACGGCAGGGAAGCATTTGCGGGTTGCCCGGCAATCGCCCTGAAAATAATAAAATTAATAATTAATGAAAATACTTATCACGGACAACGTTCATGATTTATTACCCGAAAGACTAAAGGGAAAAGGTTTTGACGTTACCTATCTTCCTGATATTGGTTGGGATGGAGTTTATGACATTATTGATGATTATTGTGCGATAGTTATCAATACTAAAACAAGGATGAATAAAAAAATGCTTGATAAGGCAAGAAAATTGAAATTGATAGTAAGGCTTGGTTCCGGACTTGATATTATAGATCTTGATTATGCCGGCAAAAAAAATATCATAGTAGAAAGAACTCCCGAAGGTAATAGAAATGCAGTTGCCGAACATGCTTTGGGAATGCTATTGTCATTGATGAATAAAATAGTGGTTAGTAACAATGAAGTTAAAGATTTTCAATGGAACAGGGAAAAAAACCGGGGTGTGGAACTCGAAGGAAAAACGATAGGGATTATAGGTTTTGGTAATACCGGAAGCCGTTTTGCATGGAAATTAAAGCATTTTGATGTAAAAATTTTAGCATTTGATAAATATAAGCAGCGTTTTGATGAAAATTTTCGTTTCGTAGTAAAAGCGAGTATGGATCAACTTTGGGAAGAATGTGATGTATTGAGTTTGCATATTCCCTTGACAGAAGAAACAAAATGCCTTGTTGATGAAAGTTTTATAAATAAATTCAGAAAAGACATTTATTTGATAAACACATCAAGGGGGAAGATAATAAATACAAAGGATCTGATTAAAGAATTGGAATCAGGAAAGATAAAAGGCGCAGCATTGGATGTTTTGGAAAATGAAAAACCCGGGACTTATACTGACGATGAAAAGGTCTTATACGGAAAAATGTTTTCTATGGAGAATGTAATTGTTACCCCGCATATAGCAGGTTGGACGATAGAATCCAGGGAAAAGATAGCAAAATACTCTTATGATAAGATTATAAAAAATTGTATTTCATAAAGTGTTGAAACAATAGTTTTTAAATTGAGTATCTGATTATAGTGTGGATATTTAAGTATTTTTTTGATTAAAAACAGGAAATATCTGTAAAAAATTTAGTAAACTATTGTAAATTAATACAAAAAAATGATTAATATTGTGCGCTTTTTTAAGATATGAAAAAAAATGGTAGCTACGCGAGTAGTTGCGAAAATTACATTAATAATAAACTTGGTGATATGAAAAAAAGTTTTACACTAATTTTAGCTTTTTTATTTTTAGGAATCGTATCTGTCTCGGCTCAAGCCAGTCTTGAGGGTAGTGTGACGGATAAAGATAAAGGAACACCTCTTGAATTTGCTTATATCAAGTTGTTCAAGGGTTCTACATTGATGACAGGTACACAATGTGATCTGGATGGTAATTTTTTAATTACCAATATCGATCCCGGTACTTATGATATTGAGGCTAGCTATCTCGGTTACACATCGGAGAAAAAAACCGGTGTTGTGATGAAAGCAGGTAAAGTATTAAGATTGAAATTCAAATTATCGGTAGAAGGAAAAGTTCTCGAAACAGTAGTTATCACAGAATACAAAGCGCCGCTTATAGATATTGATAATACTACTACGGGGGGGACTGTTACCGCTGAAAAAATTCAAAATTTGCCTACAAAAGACGTTACGGCAATAGCTGCGACTACTGCCGGGGTATCCACTGTCGACGGAGGTTCCATTTCTATCAGGGGAGGTAGAACAAATGCTACTGCCTACTATGTAGATGGTATCAGGGTTATCGGTTTGGTTCCTCAATCCGAAATAGAACAAATGCAGGTTATTACCGGTGGTCTTGAAGCCAAATACGGTGATGCTACGGGAGGATTGATATCTATTACCACAAAAGGACCGTCACAAAGATTTTCAGGTGGTGCTGAAATTGAGACATCGCAATATTTGGATCCTTACGGGTACAATCTTGCCAGTGGATATTTATCCGGTCCGATTCTCAAGAAAAACGGTAGAACGGTTTTGGGTTTCAGATTTTCCGGTCAGTTCAGATATCTCAAAGATGACGATCCTTCTGCTGTCGGTTTGTATAGAATGCCAGAATCGATTATTTCCGAATTGGAACAAAAACCAATAGTCAAGTATAAAAAAACAGTAGTACCTTCAGGATTATTTTTAACGAATAATGATATTGGAGGGAAAGTGGATTTTGCTCCTAATGAAGATAATACTTCGTTGGATCTAAACGGTAAAATCGATACTCGTTTTTCAAAAAACATTGATGTTTCTCTTTCGGGATCTTATCATAAAGGTAAAAACAGATTTACTCCAAGTACTTCTTGGGGCTTATTGAATTATACCAACAATCCATATTACAATTCTTCAAGATACAGGGTTAATGTCAGATTAAGACATAAAATAGGAAAACAAGGTTATAATGTGAACAGTGAAGAAACGGGAAAAAAATCCGGTACAATGGTAAGGAATGCTTACTATACGATAAGAGCCGGTTATGAACAATCTGAAGGGGGAACCCAAGATTACAGACATGGAGATAATCTTTCAAGATATGGATATTTCGGAAGTCAAGATATGACTTTGGTTCCGGCTTTTAATGTGGTAGATACAGCTACTTGGCATGGTCCCGGAATAATCTGGATCAATAATCAACCTTGGGATTTTGTTGGTTACAGTCAACGTTTTTCACCTTTTTCTCCAAATGATGAAATAAATTCTGCATTATCAAAATACAATGATCAAAACGGAAGGTTGAATACTAACTATAGTGTTATTTGGGATGATCTTTATTCAAATGTAGGACAAGTTTATAACAGATCAAGCAAAAGTGAAAGTGAAAGATACAGTATTAATATTTCAACGGGATTTGACTTTTTGCCAAATGGAAGTAAAAAAGGAAGGCACAGTATTGAGATAGGATTCGTCGGAGAGATGAGGGTAAACAGATATTGGAATATTGCTCCATTGGCTTTATGGGAATTGGCAAGAGAACAGCAAAATATATGGATAGTAGGTGTTGATACAACTGATGTTATCGGTACTGTAAGCACTTCAATAGGAGGAGATACTTATGATTTTTTAAAATACAATACCAAGCTGAACAGAAATGAAGATTCGCGATTTTATAAAAAGGTAAGAGAATTTCTTGATAAAAACGAGCATGATTATGTAAATGTCGATGGTGAATTGGGACCGGATGATATCAGGCTTGATATGTTTTCAGGCAAGGAAGTTAATGACAAAGGTTTGTTGTATTATTACGGATATGATTATCTTGGAAATAAATTAAATACAGATGTGAAATTCAAGGATTTTTTCTCAGGTCAGGGAAGACAGGATTTCTGGTCACCTGCTTACAAT
>Ga0256913_10000433_pt1 | contig 21573 bp, 8 predicted proteins | sample Axial_MatmetaG_FD_185970 | JGI IMG/M metagenome (GOLD analysis project Ga0256913, IMG submission 185970) | Deep-sea worm associated microbial mat communities from Axial Seamount, Juan de Fuca Ridge, Pacific Ocean - Axial_Mat | ecosystem: Environmental > Aquatic > Marine > Oceanic > Microbial... | reverse complement strand
ATATTTCCGTTTGTCAAGCCTGCACATCCCAAGTAAATGCATTGCCTTTTTTTTTATGGCACGTACACTTTTCGATGTGGGAAACTTTCGTAACTAACTTAATACCGTTCTTAATTCAAGTCAGGAACCAACTTCCACTAAAACAAGGATTAAGACGTAAAAAAAGCGAGCAAAATAAATATCCATGAAAACAAAAAACTTAAAAATCAGAAGCCCTAATCTTTCTTTCACAGGAATACCCATGTAAAAGAAAGATTAGACTTTTTTATTTAATGTTAATGGCATACTTTTGAATTGAAATACTGGTATGCTTTTCGATTAATATAAACTCTATGAATAAGACGCTTACCCATATCTACAAATCTCAGAGAGGAAAAATCATGAAACCGATGCACCGAATCTTATTATTAACCGGATTACTTTCATTGCTTGGAGCCCTCCCAGCGTTTTCGCAGGAAAATCCAAAGGCGGAAGAGTGGTTTACCCCAGCTCGCTTCGGCATGTTTTATTCTTGGGGAATGTTCACGGGCGGTGGATCCTCCACCACCGGCAGTAAAAAACTCCCGTATTTTGAAACCGCCGATGCCTTCGAAAAAGCTGTCGGATCGCCAAAGGTATTTGCTCAAAACCTAGTGGGTCTCACCCAAAAAGTGGGGGCTAAATATTTCATCATCACCCTGATGCACTCCTGCGAACGACACATGGTGATCTATCCCACCCAATTACCTTACTTTACCCAGAAAACCAAAAAGGATTATTTGGGAGCCCTCATCCAAGAGGCGCACAAAAAAAATATTCGGATCATCTGTTATTTCCCCGCTCATGCCGGTCACTACCAAACCGAGGGAAAGCCCTACATCACCGGGCTCAACGGAGAGAATCCCCGATCCCCCAAAGCGACGGAAAAATTTGTCCAATATTTAACCGAACTCTTCACCGAAATGCGCGAACGCTACGGCGAAAATGCGATCGATGGATTTTGGATGGATGGATTTACCTCGTGGGAGCCAGTACTTAAATCCTTTCCCAATGCGCTCCGCATAGGAAACAATCATCTTTCCTTTAGCGGGAATCCCCCCTCCGACATCTGTGCAGCCGAATTTACCACCGGTCCCTGCGATCCCCCCTACAACCGCCCCTCCGGACTCATCAAACCCAACTTACACTGGGGCGATAACCATCTGGCTCCCAGAAAAGATTATGTGGAAGACATTCCCACCTGCAATGGTTGGTGGTTCCACGGCGGAACCACTCAAAACCAATATACTCAAGACTCCACCTTCTGGGTAAAGCAAATGCTTTGCGACATTGGAATTCGGAGAAAATGGAACCATTCCATGGGATTTGGTCCACAAGTCGATGGAACCGCCCCGCCCGAATTTGAGCCCATGGTCAAAACCATGTCCGAATTCATGGCTTGGGCGCATCCCGGAATCTACAACACAACCGGCGGAGAAGGAGCCCCCATCCAAGGCCAATGGCTCAACAGTGGAGCCTTCGGTGTGGTAACCGTTTCCTCCAAAGATCCAAAAACCTGCTACCTATTTGTTTTAGAGCCCCCCACCAAATTCACAAAATCGACCTTAAAGGTGCAACACGACAGGGTTGAAGTTGCATCCATCACCGACTTGCACACCGGCAAACCCCTCCCCTTCCGCATGAACGGTGCCATCGAAATCACCATTAACGACTGGTCGGATCTGGAAAAATTTGGTGCAAAAGGCATCGTTATTCATCTCAAATAAAAATTGCCGCCAGCAGGATAATTCTTCTGCCCCATCGCATTTTTTCAGCGATGCGGCAATGACCTTCCCAATATTTTAATTAAATTTGAAATTCAGGAGTATATAAACACAATAGGACAAATCTAAAACATACTGAAATGAAAAATACCCGTATCACTTTACTTTGCCTGTTTCTTCTAACCCTCGCTGTAACATCATTCACAAATAAAAAAACACTACCCCCTCCGAATATTCTCTGGATAGTGAGCGAAGACAACAGTCCCCTGTTCGGATGTTACGGCGACAGGGTTGCCACGACTCCCAACCTCGACAAAATGGCCGCCAAAGGTTTTTTGTACACTCATGCCTATGCCAATGCCCCTGTGTGTGCACCTGCAAGAAACACCATCCTGACAGGAGTATATGCCTGCTCCAATGGAAGTGAGAACATGCGCAGCCATTACAAACGATCGGATAAAGTGCCAATGTATCCGGTACTGATGCGAAAAGCAGGTTATTACTGCACTAACAACTCAAAGGAAGACTATAACTTCGATAAGAAATACACAAAGGATATATGGGATGAATCGAGCCGGAAAGCACACTACAAAAACCGGAAACCGGGACAACCGTTCCTTGCCGTGTTCAATCTCGGTATTTCCCATGAAAGTTCGATACACAAACCTATTCCATCTGAAAAGCTTAGGCATAAGCCTGAGGATGTTATCCTCCCCCCGTATCATCCAGACACAAAAGAATTCAGACACGACTGGGCCCAATACTACGACAAAATTGAGAACCTTGACACACAGGTAGGCAAACTTCTCGATGAACTTGAAAAAAGGGGCTTGGCCGACAATACTATTGTTTTTTATTACGGCGACCACGGGGGCGTTCTCGGAAGAAGCAAACGTTTCGTTTATGAAACGGGCACAAGGGTCCCGTTCATCGTTCGTATCCCGAAGCTTTACAAAGAGTATTTTCCAGCACAAAAGCCGGGAGACAAAGTTGACCGTATCATCAGTTTCGTTGATCTTGCACCCACGCTGCTCAGTCTTGCAGGGGCTCCAATTCCTGAAACCATGCAGGGACATGCCTTTCTCGGAAAACAAAAAACTCCCGCTCCTGAATATGCTTTCATGTTCAGGGGAAGAATGGATGAGCGTTTCGACATGAGCAGGGCCGTAAGGGATGAGAAGTACAGGTATATCCACAACTACATGCCGTACCGCATTTACGGACAGCATATCAACTACCTGTGGAAAGCTCCGTCAATGCGGTCTTGGGAGAAGGCATACAAAGAAGGGAAATGCAACAAGACGCAAAGCGCATTCTGGCAAACCAAACCGGTTGAAGAACTTTACGATACCGAAAACGACCCGTGGGAAGTTAATAACCTTGCGGGAAAACCTGAACATCGAAACCGGCTGATAAAAATGCGCAAGGCCTGCGACAGCATATCGTTTAATATACGTGATGCCGGTTTTATCCCTGAAATAATGTTGTCACAGCTTGCCGGTAAAACACCGTTCTACGACTACATGCATTCAGGGAACATCGACATGCAGGAACTAATAGATGCGGCAAACCTTGCAACGCTCGGTGCTCCAGCCGATATTCCGCGGTACCTCAAAATGTTAAAAGATGATTTTCCTCCTATCAGATACTGGGGTGCTGTAGGTCTTCTCATCAACGGCCGAAAAGAAGCACTTGTTATCAAAGGGTTGAAAGAAGCATTAAAAGATACATCCCCCAACGTTGTACTAACGGCAGCAGAGGCACTTTATGATCTCGGTGAAAAAGAAACATCGATTAAAACTTTGACAGAAGTACTGAAAAACCCCAACATCATGGTACGTACCACAGCCCTTAACGTGATAGATGCTGTTAACGACAAGTCGCCTGAAATAAAAAAGGCCGTCAATAACATAGTTGAGATGCATGATGCTTCACAACGTAATACACCGCACGATGTAAGACTGGCCCAATATCTTTTGGAAAAATGGAATATGAATTAATCCAGGCCTGTCAATGATGACAATACCATAAAATACACCACACGCCATTATAGGCGAAGGGGCAATATGGCCCCTTTCAGAAGATGTTATTTTCCGGATTGACATTAGAACATTCTGTATCACTACGGCAAAACAAGGCCTGACAGATGAACAGCTGAAAAAGTATACTTTAAGCTGAGGCCTTTTCTCCGTTAAATGTGACACACAAGGTGTTCCTGCAAATAAAACAAGCTATACGTAATCTCAGATTACACTTAACCGAATGAAAAAAGAAAGGGTAAAAACAATGCCCCCCCTTTTTTCATATAAAACTATCCCAAAAACCCGGGTACGCTCCGCAATGTTTTTAAACGCTCAACAAACAAAACGGAACGCTCAACATAAAATTTAATACGCTCGACAAACCAAATGGAACGCTCAACATAGATTTTAATACGCTCAGCAAACCAAACGGAACGCTCAACATTGATCTTAATACGCTAAACATAAAAAATTGAACGCTCAACATGATAATCAATACGCTCCAACAAAAAGTTAGACTGTATGCAAATCCTTAAAAATATCATCTGAATCCCGTTTTCATCACTGCAATACCCAAATTCATAAAGCCACCTTTGATCTTCTGTGCGTTACATGGTTTATGCAAAAAATTATGAAAACAGAAAGATGTCATCTGAATACCCCCGGACAACATTGATCATTACTAAAAAAGAAAGGGTGAAGCCAAATGACAACACCCTTTTCTTTTTCAAATAAACCTTAATTCTATTTCACAAAGAATTTAATTGTTTCCACAACTTTACCGTTTGCGTTAAGTTTACAGAAATACAATCCTGCCGGGAGGTCTCCCACATTCAGGCTTTCGGTATAGATACCTTCGCTCTGAGAACCTTTGTAAATGGTTTTCTCTTTACGTCCGTCGATATTGAAGATATCAATAACGACTTCGGCATCTTCCTCAAGTTTGTAAACGGCATTGGCAACAGGTCCTGTAACCGGGTTCGGATACAGAGCGAACTGTTTTCCGTCGCCGACAAGCTTCTCTGCTGCTTTCTCCTCAAAGCCGTCAGGGCTTGTATCAACTAATGTTTCGTCATCAATCACAATGACATAAACTCCGTAAACCACAAATCCGTTCTCCTTACCGTCATCGGCACCAAATACGAGGAAGCCTGTTCCAACCTGCAGCGGATGAAGGTCGATGTAACGAAGGCCCAAAGCCATATCAACGATATCCGGAGTATAGTTACCTGCCAGTATCTGCAGGACATCGCCGTCAGGATCTGAGAACAGCTCGTTAGGATCGATAGTTAAAGCACCGCCGTTCTGATCCGCCATATTCAGTGTAATAACATGAAAATCGGGATTAAGTTCCGGAGGCCTGTTTTTATCAATAACCTCCATCAATACCCTGTCTTTAACGACATTGCCTCCCTCATCTGTGATAGTAACTCCGTAATCATACACTCCCGAATCATTGTAACCGGGCTCAAATACCAGTTGCGCACTATTGGGCCCTGTCTTCTTAAATTCAGGCTTGAAGTCCCATTCTGTGGTATCCAACGTAATAGTCATAGCTTCACCATCCGGGTCCTCAAACACATAGTTAACTGCCAGCCTTTCTGTTTCAACAACTTTAACAGTATCATCATACATATTTGGCCTGTACTTGATAACCGGTTCTCCATTTACAATCAGGTCTATCTGTATCCCATCTTTTGAATGATTAACATCATCAGTAAATGTATTTATCATTCCTGTATGCTCACCACCGCCGGCAAGCTTGGGATAGATAGATGCATTAACCTGAACTGATTCACCACCTTTAATAACTCCTTTAAGGTTGTCAAGTTCAATCCAAAGATTATCACCGGCAGCAGTCAATCCACGGATCTTATAGTTACGCATCATATTGTTATATTGCCCCCAGTTCCATGGCCTATCTTCGACCCACTTCCGGTAGTTTGCAGCCCATGATTTAGATGCTGCCTCCTGCGACGGGGCAATATCATATCCTACATATTGGCTTGCATACGGAGGTATTACTACAAAGTAGTATTTCTCGCCCTCCTCAAGCATCAGAGGATTCTTAAGCGGGAAATAAACCCACTCTTCCTGGACGTACTGGTAAGTAACAAACTCCTGTTTATATATGAGTTTACCAAGCATAGGCTCATCTCCTCCCTTCCATATCTGAATACTGATATACTTCTTAAGCTCTTTAAATATTGCATTAACTTTTATATGTGTGAGATAAAAGCCTCCTGCAGGAGCAACAAATTCATTAGCAAATGCCAGTGACACCTCTATCAGTGGTCTTTCATATCCATCTGCCGTCTCTTTATTCTCAACATTCAATGAGTCTACTGTCAATGGCTGGTCATATTCATAATATCCTATTTCTTCAATAATACTGTCAGGCTCCTCACCTTCATCTATTTTCGGAATGACAGCAGGCACAACCTGATAGTTCATCTCTGTCTCTCCCTTGTTCTCCAATGTAAATGTATAGACCGGAAGATCGGTATTATTAAGTGAATAAGACTGGTCAGTTGCATCCCATGCAAATACAGGAGACTCAACAATTTTAGCTACTACCTTAGCAGTATCATTCACAAAATTGCCTCCGAAAATAATCTCTCCGTTAACATCGGCAAATTCATTGACATAGACTTCTGCCTCAATAATTATCTCGTTCCACGGTTCTATCCTGATAGGGTCAAACAATGTTCCGTTGATTGTTCTGGCTATTTCCTTGCCATCCTTATCATACATTTCAAATTTATCCAAACCGTTTCCTATTATATTATCGATCTCGGCGATGTCATGGCCTACATTTGATATAACAAATTTCTGCCGGATCTTTAATCCGTCATCATAGATCTCCTTATCCCACTTCAATGTATCAGGCACATCAAGAACAGGTGTTCCGGTAACATTCAATGTTACAGGTATTGCCCTGCCCGGTTTCGACAGACTGTTAGTTGAAAGAAATACAGTATCCTGATAAACACCCGGATAATATATCTCCTCAGCAGAAAGTACCAAGTCCAGTTTTTTGGTTTTCCCGTTTTCTATTTCATCACGCAACGGCGGAGCAATAGCAACAGTCAAAGTATCCTTGAGCCGTCCCCAGCTTAATATCAGTGAACGTTCATCTTGTAATGTTTCAGTCTCATCTGGGCTCTCAAGTCCATAGGTGAGTACATGTGTGTAATCACTGATGAACAGATAATGGAAATAGATAGAGCCGTCGTTAACGATCTCAACCTGGAAATAAATACTTCCACCTGAAGAACTCGCATCAAATCCACGGTATCCGTCCCACAAGAAATAAACCCTGTCATCTTCCTGCTGTATCCATACCCTGCTGTTTTCTCTTCCGGGAACAAGGTTAGCAATAAACGGAGCTATAATTCCCCTAAGACCATCATCCGGTTTGAACTTTCCGATAAAGACATCTTTTTCAGGTTCAACTACCGAAATGTATCCGTTACGTGAAACCCAAACAGTATCGAACAACTCACCGTAGAACGGAAATTTGAACGGTAACACGAATGCTTCCGGTTCATCCTGCTTAATATCATGTGGCACTCCCTCTTTCTTAAGGTCCTTCCACTTATAAAATACCTTTGTGGAATCACTGAACTTCCATCTGTAACCGTAAAACCGTACTGTATCGGGCTTAGCACCTTCTGCAGGAAGGATATCATTTGCCCTAACCTTGGCGAAGACACCATTTCTGAACATATAATTCAGGTTCGCTCCCCGGTCAGAATTAATGATTGTTATAGGGACTCTCACTTCTTCTCCGCCTGTAACATCACGTACTATATTGTCTTCAACATTCAGGACATAAGTCGGGTCCGGCATTCCTTTTCCCAGCAATTTCACTGTTTCCGTATGGCCGTCGCTAAACCTGATAGTTGCAGTACTGTTAATAATTCCGGCTGTAGAAGGGTTGAAGACCAGCGGTATCATCTGCTGCGACAGATGATCAACCTTAAATGGGAGTTCGACCCCAGGTTTGATATCTGCATTATCAATAGTTACTGACTCTACAGATACCGGGGCTGTGCCTGTATTCTCAACCGATAAATACGTTACGTTATCATGTCCCATGTGAGAAACGCCAAAATCCACAGTATCAGCCACGCTTAATTCCGCAGTTCCTGTAACATGCACTGTAACCGGAACTACAAGGGCCGGTGTCACTGCATCACTTTTTGTATCAATACCCACCACATAATCTCCTGCTCCGATATGATACACCGACGGGTCAACGACTACATCTAATTCTTTGACGGCCCCCTTAGCAACAGACCCTATACGATATCCGTCAACCGAGACAAATGAAAGGTCTTTATCAGGCTCAAAACGTATTACCATTCCATTATGAACAGTTTTTGTGGTATCTCCCCAATCTTTGTAAAAATTATATGTCCCGAATTTTGTTCCCTGAATACCTATGGCATAATCAACATCAGGTATCTTCTCAAGGGCATCAAGATCGATATAATGAAATTCAATGGCACCTGAACGATAAGTGATTATCTGAAATTTTATGTTATCATAATAAACCACGCCTGTACTTAATGCTTTTGCCAGACCAATTGTAATCGTATATACCTGCTTATCTCCAAAATCAAAAAACTCAACATGTTTGGTACGCATACTTAAATTTAAGTACATCGGGAAAATAAAACCTGAAGCTCTTGAAGTCTCCGTTGCTCTTTCCTCGGTATCAAGGGGGCCAAGGTTATACACGAACAGCATACCTGCTGTAATGTAATATATTTCGTTTGCATAAACATCATACAAAGGGAAACCTGTTTTAAGTTTCATTGTCTCTAACCACTTTGTAAATCCGTCGACATTCTTAGTTGCATACTTAGAGATGTCAATGGCCTCACTCCTGACAGGATCTACCGGATCATCAGAAGTACGGATTTTATAACCAAGCTCATAAGGAATAAATCCGTTATGCTGACGGGCTCCATTGTAGTTATCGAGATTATAGTTAAGCAGGCTGGCCCCGTCGCCGGTATTTTCGATTGTAAGCTTAATATTTGCAGTTTGTCCGGCATCTATCGTTACTTCATCCGGATTAACAGAAACTTTTATCTCAGGTGCTTTACTGGAACTCATCTCCGTACTCATCAGCACATCACCGATATTGGTTTTCAGGGTAAACAAAGGATGCAGCAGGCCTAAACTATCTGTTTTATAAACAAATGGCACAATAGCATGTTCGAACACTTTTATTCCAATAGTATCGGTAAAATCACGCACACTTTCTCCTGTAGCATTCTCTATGACATCATAAATATACAGAGAGTCCTTACCTACATCCTGGACATCAAATGTCAGTTTGTTTTCAAGATATGTATCAATATCGTACTTGTACATATCCTCTTTATCGATTGCGGCTTTCTGGCCGGTAACGGTAACCTTTACCTTAACACTTACCCCCGGTTTATCAGGATCAGAAGTATTAATACCAACAGTTGCAATATGATGCCCATTTGCAAGTTTACCTGCATTGACCAACAGGTCAACCTTTTGAGTTTCCCCGCCGGCTATCTCACCATACAGCGGATCGATATAAGTATAAGAACCGTCCTCACCTGTACTTCCGGCAATAACAAATGGTCTGGCAGGAATGCCAAACAGACTTAACTGCGACTTAAATATTACCCCATTGTCGACTGATACATAAAAAGTTTTAGGAAGCCATCCACCCTTATGGGCCAACAACGGGTAATATTCTGTTTTATCAAAGTACAGGACAACCCAGAAAGACTCACCTTCATCAAAAAACTGACTTTTGTAGAGTGGTATCTGTGCATAGTTAAGTACATGGGTAGTATCAACATAATACTTTTGCACATAAATTGTATGAGCAGTCTTCACATCATCACTTCCTTTCTTAATCTCAATATAGATCGGTTTATCCTTATGTTGATTGTACAATCCGAGAAGCATGTGTGTAAGGTTAAATCCGCCTTTACCGGGGGTAAATTTCGTTGCATGGATTAACCCTGCCTGGTAAGTATTTGACCCAAGCAACATATCCGGTGCTTTATATACGTATGAAAGAACATCAACAAACAGTGTTTTGTCATTTCTCAACACATAGTCAGGCACCTCCTGAGCCGACTGTTCTGAAGACAAAGATGTTACCATACTTTTTTCTTCAACTGACTTCAACTGTGCTGTCTCTTTGTATTCTTCAGCGGCGGCACTTCTTATCTCGTCCCACTCTTCCAACGGTATCCACCATGCTTTTTCGTTAACGGTAAAACTGTTCCAGTAAACTATTCCTTCACCCGAATTACCAAAAGTCATTTCAAGTTTTCTCTCAGGGTTCTCATTTACATCGATATTATATGTTACTTCCCTGTGCGATTCGGTGAAATGCGGCGGCTTAGTCGTAGTGACTTTCAGGATGTTTGATATATCAGAGATATTATTAAACCTGTCGCCTGACTTCAAGGCAAACCAGTAATCAGTTTCCTTTATCAGCCCTGATATGGCTAAAGTAATTTCAGTTCCTGCTTCATAATTATTTTGGAGGAAATACCGTTTTTGAGAGTCAAAATTGCCTTTTGTTATTTCGCTTCTCGATATTGCGAGAATAAAGTATGCCGGTTGAAAATCATCTTCATCCTTAGGAACTGTCCATTTTAACCTTACTTCATTATGATACACCTCATCAGCCCTGAGGTCTGTAATAGGATCCGGTGCTATATACTCGTTTTCGACAAGCGACAAAGCTGCATTCAGGTCTCCTTTACCATACTTACCCTGACTGTCGAAGATAAAAGGTGTAGTAGAATTAATAATTATATTTCGCAGATCGTCAGCCCTGAAATTATCACCGCCAAACTTGGAAATAACGAGTGCCGCAACACCTGAAACGTGAGGTGTTGCCATCGATGTTCCCTGCAAGTAACCATACTCATCTTCGGGCAGAGTACTTAACACTCCGCCTGTCAGCCCATAGTATGCCTGGTCTCCCCCAGGTGCAGACAGATCGACCCAGTCACCGTATGTTGAATACGGGGCAGGATAACCTGCCGGTCCTGTAGCTGCCACGGCCACTACCTCATCGAAAGCTCCGGGATAATGGTATTCTTCCCTACTGGTGTTTCCTGCTGCAAAGAATACGATACCTCCCTTCATCGGGCTTCCTTCGTAATCTCCTGCTTCGTTTATAAAATACTTAATGGCTTCATACACTTCCGGCTCATAAAAACCGGGCTGGGTATATCCCCACGAGTTCTGGGAGATCACGGCTCCCATATCGGCTCCATAAATAATCGCGGCAGCGTAATTTCCTGTTCCGCCACGGTTATCATATATCTGGCACGACATCAACCTGGCACCATTACCGGAACCGTCACCTCCTGCAACACCGCAAACACCAATACCATTATTATTCACGGCAGCAACAGTTCCTGCTACGTGCGTACCATGCTCGTGAGGGGTCAGTTTACCTTCGAAAACAAAGTTATAACCATGAATATCATCCACGTATCCGTTTCCGTCATCATCAACTCCTTCTTCACCGTTAGCTTCTGCCTCGTTAACCCAAAGGTTATCTTTCAGGTCTTCATGCTCGATGTCAATTCCTCCGTCAACAACAGCAACAATAACATTATTATTACCCGTAGTTTTTCTCCATGCATTATACATGTCGATATCAACCCCTTTGGTACCAATGGAACCGTCATTTTCATAATGCCACTGTTTAGGAAGCAACGGGTCGTTAAAATAGGGATCCTCTGTTGTTGCTTTAAGCTTCGACTCCATCAGTTTTGCACTTATCTTCTTTCCTTTGGTTTTAGAAGTATCTATTTTAACAACTATCGCATCTCCTTCTCCCTCAAGCAATACTTTTTTGTACAAAGGTTTGGCAATGTCCACTTCATCAAGGACCGAATACAAATCGGCAATAGCTTTGGGGTCAAGATTCTCGTCAAAATCAAGCTCATACCACAAGTGCAAACCATATTTTCTGTGCTTCGCCTCAAATTTTATTGAGAAAGGGAAAACCCTTTTCATGCGGACAATTCCTATTTCAGCATTCAGGTCATCAATCCGCTGTATACCGGTTTTAACATTTCCCGATTTTGTAATAGTTGCAATGTTATCTACTTCCTGCAGGTTTTCACGCTTCAGTTTGATACGTATTTTTCCTTTAACAACATCAACCGAATCAGGGATAAGCTTCACCTGAGCACCCGCATTATTAAAAAATGCAAGGGAGATTGCCAATAATATTAAAAATATAGTGTTTTTCATTTTCTTCATTTTAATCATTTAACATCCCTTACATATCTCACTGAAGCAAGCTGATAAAATGCATGCATATTGGCCCCGGCAAACCGTTCATTAAAGTAAATTACAATAACAGTTGTCCAGTCATAAGGATTAAAGGCGCTGGTAATAAAATAACCAGCGTTATCCTGGTCAACAAATGAGTCTCGTAATTTCAGATATGTATAACTGTAACTACCAAGTCCGCCAAAATTAATATCCAGGCCTGTTTCACCACCAATGATAACTTTATCATAAAAATAAAACTCTCCTCCCAACTCTGTATGCAAATCAATAAAATCCTGACGAGAAGGCAGTCTCCATCCTTCCGGGACAAGCTCCGCCGCTGCTACCTGGTTATACAACCTGCCGTAAAACTTTTTATCTTCTTCAGTTTCTACGGCATGACCGGTTTGTATATCAGCCCTCGCACTCATACCATAATAAAAACTTCTTCCCCATTGTGACCAGGGGGCATTATAGTTGAAATTATCGGCAAACCACTCCATATTTCCGATCCTCACATACCGGTACTCCTGGCCGTCGCGTTCATCAACCCATATTCCCCATTTACCGCGGAACCGCAGTCTCAAAGTATCTACAGACTGGAACTCATCGATGGTAACTTTCCAGGTAAGATAATATGATGTATCTGCACGGCCTTCAAATGCCGAATAAGGATCATCGGTAACATATACTTTACCTCCTCCACCGTCAATGATATTCCACTCGCCAACGGCACCTGCCGGCAACTCAGCAGCCAGACTGCAATATTTTGTATCTTCGACAGGAGTAAATGTTGTTATATCAAGGTTATTCTCTCCGGCAAAGGCCCTTAAAGTATCGGTGTGAAAGCCAAATTCAACAGATGCCTCTTTTGAACCATAAGTAAGAACCCATTTCACTGTATAATCGGCATTTTCAGCACCTATAAAAGCAGTCTTACAAGTGTCGGCATTTTCAATACGCCCCCCTTCACCTTCAACTATCTCCCATGTACCTTTGGCACCGAATTTTGCAGGCTCAGCCTTAAGCCAAAGCGATATATTGTTGTGTAAAGTATCCTCAACCTGAGTTAGCACAACAGGCTTCAACGGTTTGAATGAAACATTGATAGAAGCTGCCTTGTACTGGTCGCCTTCACTAAGCTCCCAGCCGAGCAGATATGTTTCACCCGGTTCACCGTAAAATTTGGAATGAGGATCATGTTCGTCTTCAAACCGTCCGTTCTCTCCCATGTAGATACGCCAGGTACCTGTTTGTCCTTCATCTCCGGGTTCGGCGGCAAGAGTAACATAATACCCGTCATTTTCCACATTAAGGAAACTGGAACCCGCATCGGGGTTAAGAATAATCACTTCATCATCTTTACGGCAAGAGTAATATACAACTGCCATAAATGCCAGTATAAACAATATAGTTCTGTTCATATTGTAATTTTTTATTTCCCAGGAGAGCCCGGGTTATGTTTGATTAAAGCCCGGAAGCAAACAGCAGAAGACTGGTTACTTCCGGCAATAATATTAATATCCGTTATTCTGATCACCCTCATCAAGAGCATTGTTAGCATCAAGCTCTCTTTGCGGGATGGGGAACGTAAGTCGGTAATAATCTTCATCTCCGGGACCGAAATCAAGTTTCACCCAGTGGTCGCCTTCACGCATAAACGGAAGGTTTCTTCTCTTTATATCATTCCAACGGAAGCCTTCGCCAAACAACTCTTTACGTCTTTCAAGAAGTATCTCATCGATCAGCTCCTGTCCTGTATTAGTACTTTTTTCAATCCCCGGATGAGCCCTGTTTTGAATTACATACAGAGCATCCTGTGCTTTTTTCCAGTTTCCAAGTTCAGCCTCACACTCAGCCTCGATAAGATACATCTCGGCAGCACGAATACTTATCCTTTCGGCATTACCAACCGATTGATTATGCTGAAATTTAAAGATCAACCAGTTGTCGGGATCAATCCAATCAATTTTACTAAAGAAACGACTTCTGAAGTCATTACTATCAAATTTCTCAACAAACTTATCATTGGCCCTCATTGAGCTGTAACCATAAACAGGCCAGTAAAAAGACGGGATACTCAGATATACATTGTTATCTTCCGGAGTATATGCCAATGAAAATATTGTTTCGCTGTTAGATCTGTAAAAACCGTTCAGCATCTCACCTAAGTTCATAAGTTCCATACCTTCATAAGCCAGCTTTGCCCAATCACGGGCGTTCTCCCACTCCTGCATGTCAAGGTATGCACGTGCAAGTACGGCCTGAGCTGCTTTCTTTCCGAAGAACCCCGGTTCATTGCCGGTGTCGAGAGTATTGGCTGCATATGTCAGATCAGCAATAATCTGTTCATACACATCTCTTACCGAACTCCGGCCAACATCGGGTGCATCGTACTGTAACGGTTTTGTTATAAGTAATATTCCCGGGGCATCCGGGTCTGCTGCATACGCCGGTGCAAACACCTCAACCATTTTAAGCATAGTATAAGCACGCATAACTTTTGCCTCGGCAACAAGGGAATTTATCTCCTCTTCGGTGGCATCGGGCAACTGCTGTGCCCCAACAATTATTTTGTTTGCATCATAAATTATTTTATACCCTGCACTCCACGGGCGCGAAGCATACTGATAATTAGGAAGAACATTAAGCTGATAAACAGATACAAACCAGTTGTAGTTCTTTTCGGAATTCAACATAACATCTTCACCTGTAAGATCTGACATAATCGGCAGATACAATCCGTCGAACGAATAAGAACTTAACTGGTCATAAGCACCAATCATTGCCGCTTTTGCATTGGTAAGCGAAGTAAAAACTTCATCGTCTTCCAAAGCAGTTGTGGGCTTAGGGTTCAAAAAGTCATCTCCGCACGAGGTAAGCACTCCGATAAAAAGTACAAACAATGCCAATCTCATTATTCCTGTATATTTAATCATTTCAATAAAATCTAAAAAATTATAACTCTATTTTCAAACCGAATGACACAACTTTAACTCCGGGGATGGTGTTGTTTGTTGTTCCATTAATGGCAACCTCAGGATCAAATCCCTTGTAACCGGTGATAGTCCATATATTCTCGGCAGAGACATAAACTCTCACCTTCTTCATTTTAACTCTGTTGATAAGTGATTCGGGAAGGTTATAGCTCAAAGATATATTTTTTAACCTTAGATATGAAGCCTCCTCAAGGAATCGCGATGACAACTGGTTACTATAGCTCTGATTACTTGCAATGTACTGCGGCACGTCAGTATGTTTATTGTTAGGTGTCCATGCATTCAGGGCATCAGCGGCCAGGTTATAACCCGGGCTGGAACCGTCGTGCATGTTTGTGGCATAATCGTAGTTATATACTTTACCCCCTACCGAATAGTAGAAATAAAAGCTGAATTCTATATCCTTAAAACTAAGATAATTGTTAAACCCTCCGTAAAACTTCGGCAGAGCAGATCCAAGGCGGATTCTTTCGGCATCAGCATATTTACTTGTCACCTGTCTTCCGCTGCCAAGAGGATCATCGAAAGCAGAAGAAGGCTCATCGCTGCTGTCATCGTCATCGGATGAAACATTTGTAAACCACATCGGCTCTCCGTTGTCAGGATTAACGCCGGCCCACTCTCTGAGATAGAATTGATATATATCGCCTCCAACCTCAATTATCTTTGTCCCCGATTTTATCACATCGGTATTGAGGTCAAGTATCTCGTTCTTATTTGTTGATATATTGAAACCAAGCGAATAATTCCAGTTTTTACTTTTCACTGCATCGTAATTAAGGCTTGCTTCAAAGCCTCTGTTAACCATAGCACCAAGATTGGTCATTATCGATCCGAAGCCTTTGCCTGCAGATAACGGCTGCGAGAAAAGGAGTGCGTCAGATTTTCTGTTGTAATATTCCACATCTCCGCTCAATCTTCTGAAAAGGTTGAACTCAAGACCGACATTCAGGCTTGTGATCTTCTCCCATGACAAATCGGGATAAGGCAATTGAACAGGAGAGATACCCGGATAACCGCCATAGTTTGCGCCTCCGCCGTAAAGGCCAAGCGAAGCATAATTTCCTATGTTATTGTTTCCTGAAGTACCGTAACTGGCACGCAGTTTCAGATTATTCAACCATGATATTTTAGGCATCCAGCCTTCTTTTGTGATTATCCAGCTTGCCCCTACCGAGTAGAAAACTCCGTATTTGTTGTTCTCGCCGAAACGTGAACTTCCGTCAGCCCTGATACTTGCACTTGCATAATATCTGCCGTCGTAATCGTATTTTGCCTGCCCGAGGAATGATATCATGTTCCATTCCGAGGTGTAACTTGAAGGCGGCTGAGGCTGTGCTCCCCAGATAAGATCAGGCTTATCGGGAATTGAAAAATCGGTAACACCTGCTGTAAGCGGCGAATACTCTTCACCGTGTGCTTCCTGTCCTGCTATAACATTAACTCCCGAAAGTCCGAAAGTCTCATTCCAACTGAACAAGTTCGAAATATTCCAGGCTTTATTTATTGAACGTGTCATAGTACTTCGTCCGCCGACACCGGCCCCGTTACCATGCTCAGGATTGTAATAATTCTGATTATCAGTGTTGGTGTAATCAACAGCACCGTTGGTTTTGAATGACAATGAAGGCAGTATCTGGAAGTTAACCCAGGCATTTACCATTGCCCATGTGGTTTTGTAACGGTAAATATCCATATCGGCAAGGGCAACCGGATTGAAATCAAAAACAGCAGTGTTTTCCCAGTTATAAGTCCCGTCGCCGTTGTAAACCGGAGTTGCCGCATTTATAACCTCGGCAGAACGCACCGGATTGGCAAAACCCGAACCGCTCGGAGGGGCATTGGTTTCAGAGTATGAAAATTGATTGTTCATACCCGCAGTAATAAAATCATTAACCTTATGGCTTACATTTACTTTACCTGAATACCTGGTAAAATCGGATCCGATAGTTGTACCGCTGTCATCGAAATAGGCAAGTGAGAAGTAAACTTTTGTGCTTTCCGTCCCGCCTGAAACTCCGAGGTTGTAGTCCTGTATCAATCCCTGGTGATAAACCTCATCGCGCCAATCGGTATTGGTTTTGACTTTTGTGCCCGGCTTTACATGTCCTGCGTCATCAAGCGGGTCATCTATCTCAAAGGGGTTAAATCCCACAACGGCCTCAACATTATTGTGAGCGAATTGTATTGCATCATCAATTGTCTGCCCGTCATGAAGGGCCCTGTTGTAAAGTCCCTGCCATGAATGCTCGTATATCTCGGTTGAATTCATCAAACGGTAACCGTTAGAGATACGCGACGACAACCCTGTTTGAGCAGAGAATGAAATATTTGTTTTTCCTTTTTTACCCTGCTTTGTGGTAACGATAATAACACCGTTTGCAGCCCTTGATCCATACAGTGAGGCTGCTGCGGCATCTTTCAGTACGGTAATACTTTCAATATCGTTAGGGTTAAGATCGGAAATGGAACCTGACATCGGAACACCGTCGAGAACATAAAGCGGTGAACTGCCGGCACTTAATGAGCCGATGCCCCTGATACGAACTGTAGCAGTAGATCCCGGCTGTCCGGAACTGCTGGTAACCTGCAATCCTGAAGTCGTTCCCTGAAGGGCCTTCTGGAATGAAGTAACCGGACGGTCCTGAATAACCTCCTTGTCCACCACCTGGGCAGCACCGGTATATGCCTCTTTTGTAGCCACACCATAAGCAACGACCATAACTTCGTTAAGACTGGCAATAGCCGGAGACAAAGAAACATTAATCGTCGTACGGCCGTTAACCTTTTCTTTTACTGTTTCCATTCCAACAAAAGAAAATACTAACACCGCATTCTTTCCGCTTACCGTAATGCTGTATCTACCATTAATGTCTGTAATGGTTCCGGTGGTTGTTCCCTCAAGGAACACATTAACTCCGGGCAGTGTCTCTTTAGTCTTGCTATCAGTCACAACACCCGACACCTGCAAATTCTGACTTAGGGATGGCATAACTGCAATAAATGCAAGTAGTAATGCCTTTAAAATCTTTTTCATTCAATAAGTTTTAATTTTTCAAATTGGGATTAAAAACTACAACTCCTAACCTCGAGATAGAAGACGGGATCTTGTTCCTTATGCTCAATATACAAAAAATAACATTTGTAAAGAAAATTTTAACATTTAATACAAAAAAAACCCACAACTTATCCCGTTTTATGGAGTAAGATGTGGGCTAATGTTAAGCTTTATTCTAATATCACTACGTAAAAACTATTAGTTACAGGTTGTTAATTCTGTTATTTCTGCAGCTTCTTGCTCATCAGGCAGGGGAGTACTACTTCCGTCTTTATATAAAGATAACTTTGAAGCTTCCACACTTGGAAGAAGAGTAGAGAGATTGCAATATTTCTGTCCGGTATGATAAGTTAATTTCACATACGCAGCAGCATCGTCAATCAATGATGTTAACCCTGTTAACATATTTGTTGCATCAACTATTCCTGACTTAAAGTTTATTGTTAATTTATTTACTTTTTTAAGTAAAGGAAGAGAAGCTGTAACAGATGATGGCTTGTAAGCCGGGAAATAGAATTTAACATCTTCACAACTTGTTACCACCGGCATATTGATATCAATTGCACAATCTCCCGTAACCGTTTTAACATAGAGTTTTCCTATACTCTTCAAATTTGTAAAATCGGCAGTTAGGTCATATCCATATGTATCAAGTGATAATGTCCCGCTAATTGAGTCAATAACATTAGCTGTAATTTCCTTAATATTACTAACACTAACATTTTCCAAAACTTTTAACACATTTCCGGATAAAGTAACATTAACTCCGGTTTCAAGCTTACTGTTAACCTTAAAATTTCCGGATATAGATGAAACTTTTGAAAATAAGTTATCTACATTTACACTTAAATCATTTCTTAAACTACTGATTAAAAGGTTATCCAACTTATTAAGTTTAGGAAGTACATCATCAGGAAAATCAACACCAGCTTTCTCAAAATGTAGTGATAATGATGTTACTTCAGTTAAACCTTTAAAACTATTTGACACATCAACAGCACTACTAAAAGAAAGTGTCGGTATTTTTGACAGTTTTGCTAAAGGTGCATTAAACTCTGTAATTTTTGAATCAGCATCTATATACAGGTTCTTACAACTATTAAGTTCAGGCATAGCAACATTAAACACTGGATTTTCACCCTCTGAGAAAATTTTAAAATTATATTTAATAGTTGCCAATTTTGGAAAATCCAAAGTTAATACATTATTTATATCCAAATTGGGAGACTTTATCGATAAATTGCTAACGGTGGTTAATTCCGGCATAGATAATAATGTTGCATTATATGAATATACATAACCTATTTCTGAGATGTTTAATCCTGTAACACCACCAACAAACTTTGCATTTCCAAAAAGATATAAATTTGCATACTTAACTGAAGATAAACTGTTAAAAGCAACAGAAAAATCAAGAGGATTTAATACATCATCTCCTTTTGCATTTGGCTCTGCGTAAATATTAAGTCTTTTCAAATAAGTTAATGCCGAAAATGCATTCTGCCAAACTTGTGTACCGTTATAAAAATATAGTGAAACAGTACTTGCATTAGTCAAACTTGTAAAAGAATCGCCAAACTTTTTACATCCACCATAAGCAGCATTAACAAAGATAACTCCTTTAGTACTCTTTAAATTATTAAAAATATCTAAATCACCTGTCACTAAGAATTCGCCTTCGATTCTATAACTATTATCCTCTAAATCAACCATAACAACTCCAAGATTTATTTTTTGTTTATAAGACGTTAAGGCTGTTATCGAATTAAATCCTTGTAATGATTTTAATGCTCCGTAAAGATTTATTGTTCCTGCAATATTTGTTAGTTTCTCAAAGGCTATTACATCAAGGTCATAACCTCCTCCAACAAATACAATATCACCATTAACTGTTTCAACAGTGTTAAATATTTCAGGAAGGGCTCTGTTTTCTCTAATAGTAAGGTTACCATTAATTGTTTTTAATGCGTTAAAATTAAGTTGTTCAAGCCCTCCTAACAATGATCCGCTCCAACTTGTAACAAAGTTTTTATCTATATCAATATTTCCATTAATATTTTCGACATTAGTAGCATTTAAGATTTTGATTCCACTAAAACTAACCAGTAAATTTCCATTAATTTCTGCACCATTATAGTTAAAGGTTTCAAAATTACAAAACTGAATTGTTATATGTCTTCCAACGCTACCAATTGAGAAATTTTTTCCTGCAGCAGAATTTAAATTAACCAGATAATGCAATTCCATATCTCCAACTACATTAGCATTATTAAGGTTAATAGTATCAAGCACGGCAGGTGCATTATATCTTACATTTCTGTTATTCAGGTACAATGTTCCAACAAATTCTAGACTATTCATCGAGATAGTCTGTAAAGCATTTGCGCCTTCATCCAGTCTAAGCTCACCTGTAAGAACTTTCAAATCATCAGCTTTTAAAGAAACTATGGTCTTATTACTGGGGATCTTGAAATTCCCTCCAACTGATTGTAACCCTGCAAGATTTATCTCTGTATCCTCTGTTTCAAAAAGCACATCTCCACCAACATTCTGAACTCCAGTAACATTACCCACTTTTAAAACAAGATTTTCCCCGACCCATCTACAGTTAGAAATAATCTGTGCTTGTTCTGCATTTGAAACAACAGCATATCCCGTAACAACATCAGCTCCGGCATCTTTATAAGCGGCATAATCTTCGTCTGTTACAAGATTACCATAATATACAGAATTTGCATTTGCTTCAACTTCATCACTTACCTGCTGTAAATCACTAACAAGCCCTTGCAATTCCTGTCCAAAATCTGCATCTTGCTGTTGCAATGAAGCAATTGTAGTTTCAATACTTGTTATCTGATCCTGGATATCTTTAGCATTCTGCGCCACCTTGTCTTCCAGCTCATCAACCTGCTTTTGCAGATCATCAAAGTCGCTTTTATAACAACTTGTTACTGTTGCCGTCAAAAATCCGGCTACAATAAAAAACTTAATAATTTTACTTTTCATTTTTTACAATTTTTAGAATTAACACAGATGCAAATAAAGCAATGAAGTGTTAAAAACGCCAAATCATTAAGCAAAATATTGCATCACTCGTTTATGTGAGCAGTTTTCTCAGTGAGACACAAGGATACAAACATCTGATACAATGCAGATTAACCAACCATAATTAATTAACCTTGCTAAATCAGCAGAATACAGATGATTTTCTTCCTAAGAATCCTGATTATTCTTCTGGTTATCGGAATAAACGGAGTGAATGTACTCGGATGGTGTTTGGTTGGTTATCTTTTTGAAGATACGGTTAAAGGTAGCCCTTGAATTGAAACCGGCCATTTCGGCAATATATGTAAGAGTGAAGTTCAGATGTTTTCCGTCATTGAACAGGCGAATGGCCTCATTTGTGCGGTATTCGTTCAGTATCTCGTAAAAATTCTTTCCCAGTT
>Ga0256913_10000432_pt1 | contig 21600 bp, 14 predicted proteins | sample Axial_MatmetaG_FD_185970 | JGI IMG/M metagenome (GOLD analysis project Ga0256913, IMG submission 185970) | Deep-sea worm associated microbial mat communities from Axial Seamount, Juan de Fuca Ridge, Pacific Ocean - Axial_Mat | ecosystem: Environmental > Aquatic > Marine > Oceanic > Microbial... | reverse complement strand
CTTTTGAATCATCGGCATAAAGGATTGCGCGGCTAACATTGACAATATAATTGTTGTTGGAATTCTGCTTAAATGTTTTCACAATACCTTTTAAGTCACCGCCTTGTGCCCCTACTCCCGGAAGCAAAATAAAGAGATCGCCAAAACTGTTGATGTTCTCTTTTAGTTCATCAAGATTTGTGGCACCGAAAACTATTCCGCAATTTTTATTTACGTTCCATTCGTTTACTTTGCTTATCACTTCTTGGTATAATTTTTTACCCGAAGTAATTTCCAGTTTTTCAAAATCGTGTGAGCCTGGGTTTGAAGTAAGTGCAAGAATAAAATGAATTTTATCCGTGTATTCCAGAAAAGGGCTGAGCGAGTCCTTGCCCATATAAGGACTTAATGTTGAAGCATCGAGATTGAAATGATCGAAGAGTGATCTTGCATACATCTTGGAAGTATTACCTATATCTCCCCTTTTAGCATCACCAATTACCAGAATGTCATCCGGAATCAGTTCAAGTGTGCGAGCAAGCATTTCCATCCCTTCAGCGCCGGCTTCCTCGTAAAAGGCAAAGTTAATTTTATAAGCTGCAGCATATTCACTCGTTTCTGTAATTATTGCTTTGTTAAATTCTAACACACCGTTTTTATCTGCGTTCAAATGTCTTGGGATCTTATTTTTATCCGTATCCAATCCAACACAAATATGAAGATCTTTCTGAAGTCTATTTTGTAATTTTTCTTGTGCGTTCATATCAACCTATATTATGCGTGATACTTTCTGTTTTTATATATGTTAAATGTAATTCCGAGTAATAACATATTTGTAACAAGCGCACTTCCTCCGTAACTGATAAAAGGAAGAGGCAAACCAATTACCGGAGTAATTCCTAAATTCATTCCAATGTTAATTGCAAAGTGTACAAAAAATAATGTAAGTATTCCTACGACGACAAGCTTATCGAACTTATCTCCAGCAGAAGATGTAAAGTTAAGAAGTCTTAAAAATATTATAAGAAAAAGAATCAAAACAATTACACTACCTATAAATCCAAACTCTTCACCTACAACACAGTAAATAAAATCTGTCCATTGCTCAGGAATGAATCTCAGCTGAGTTTGGTTACCTTGCATGAAACCTTTACCCATCAAGCCACCGGAGCCAATTGCTACTTTTGCCTGTAATGCATTATAACCTGAACCCAATGGATCAGAAGCCGGATCGACAAAACTAAGCATTCTGTTTACCTGATGAGGTTTTAAAACTTTCAGTAACAATTCGAATGCAAATCCCGCAGCCAGATTTATGACAAATACAGTTCCACTAGTAAAAAGGTCCTGCTTAAACAGAAATAGTGCAATAACAACTGCCGCAAGAGCAAACAGAAACATTGGTGTTCCGAAAAGTGAAGCAAATAGAATCACTCCCGGAGATACAACAACAAATAACCCGAACAAACTAATTCCACTCCAGAATATCATTACAAGAGTAATGCTTATGTACACAATTGCCGTACCCATATCGGGTTCCATCAATATGAGCATTATTGGAATCATACTAAGTGTGATTGTATAAAACAATTCTTTCAAATTGTTTATATCTCTTTTGGGCATGGACAACCAGTATGCGAGGAAAAGTATAGTACCAATTTTTGCAAACTCAGATGGTTGAAACCCAATGGGGCCAATACTCATCCAGCTTTTAGCCCCATATACTGTCTTGCCCATAAATATTACTGCTGCGAGCAATCCCAAAGATATTAGAAATGAGGGAACAGCAATTACCCTAAAGGTTCTAGCTGGCAAAAAATACACAAAAAAGAATATCAATACTGAAACAACTGCAAATACTAACTGCTTATTGAAATTTCCTTTTGCTGTTGGATGGTTGTATGTTGAACTGTATATTGCTATTAAACCAACCACAATAAGTATCAATGCCGATAAGAACATTACCGGATCAAATTTATCCATTATATTGTACTTAACTTTCAATTCAGAACCATGTTAATTCATTCCAAGCAAATTTAGCTTTTTGTTTTCTGGATCTAAATAAGCTTTAATGATCTTTTTTGCTACCGGTGCCGCATATGTGCTGCCATATCCAACATTTTCAACAATTACTGCCACCGCAATTTTAGGATTTTCATACGGTGCAAATGCAATAAATAAAGCGTGATCTTCGCCGTGTGGATTTTGTGCAGTACCTGTCTTACCACAAATTTCGATATCTTTTAATCTAATCCAACGTGCAGTGCCTTCACCTTGAACAACCTTGTACATACCTTTTCGAACTATATCAAATGATTTTTTACTAATATTCACTTGAACTGAATCAAACTCAAACGGTACATATCTATTCGTTTGGCTTTCGATATAACCACGCACTAAATGAGGAGTTTTCGTTTTTCCATAATTTGCCAATAGAGCAGCATACTGAGCCAACTGTAACGGTGTTGTAAGAATTTCACCTTGTCCAATACCTAAACTTAGTAAGTTTCCATTTGTCCATTTCCCTTTTCCATATACTCTATCATAATATTGACGACTTGGAATAAGTCCTTTGAACTCATGACCAATATCAATGTTTGTCTTTTTTCCAAAACCAAACATCTTACCATATTTGGATAAATTATCGATACCGACTTTTAGTATCAATTGATAAAAGTAAGTATTACATGATTTTTCAATAGCAGAAACCATATTAACCCAACCGTGATGATGAGTACATTTAAAAAACCTATTACCAAATCGGAGTCCACCTTTACAATTAACCATAAAGTTTGGGGAAATAATATTTTCTTCCATCGCTGCCAATGCAATCAACATTTTAAAAGTGGAGCCTGGAGGGTTACGCGACATTGTTGCACGATTAAAAAGCGGTTTATTAGGATCGTTTGAAAGAGTATCCCAATAATCGCTGGAAGTAACAGATGCAAATTTTGAAAGATCATATTCCGGTGAACTAACAAATGCAAGTATTTCTCCTGTTGCCGGCTCAATTGCCACAGCAGCTCCAGTGTATTCAGTAAAAGCTTCTTCTGCTGCAATCTGAGCATTCTTATCCAATGTCAGAATAAGGTCGTTACCCTTAACCGGTGGAATATCCTCTTTTCCCCCTTCATATCTTCCAACAACTTTTTGTCTTGAATTAACGACATAAAACTCTTTCCCTTTAGAGCCTCTTAAATATTTTTCGTAAGACTTTTCAATTCCGTTCGCACCAACGTAATCGCCCATTGAATAAATATCTTTGTTCTTCTTCAACATCTTCTGGTCAATCTCTTTCGTATAACCGAATGCATGAGAACTCATTACTCCAAAGGAATAATCCCTTTGGGTTTGTACTGTATAGTCCACACCAGGCAATTCATCTTTGTTCTCGTCAATCCAACTAATAACATCATAACTAACATTTCTTAAAATATTCCTCGGTGAATATCTTGAATATTTTCTATTCTTTCGTAAAACCAAATCGATATAACCTGAATCAACCCCAAGTACAGTTTCAATTTTGCGAGTATTTCTTTTATCATATCGGTCGGGAGTTATCTGTAGGATAAATGAAGCTTTATTACCCACTAAAAGATTAATATTTCTATCGTATAATATTCCTCTAGCTGGATTAATGATTACAGTTTTAATACTATTTTCATTTGACTTCTCTTCGTATTTATCCCTATTCAAAAGTTGCATTCTTACAAGCTGAAAAACTTGTAGTGCAAAAAATCCAATGATAACAAAGAAAACGATTTGTCTCCTTAATGGAGAGCCAAAATAATTCTCATCCATTATTTTTTCCTCACTAATAATGAATAAGCCAATCCAATCATCGCTGTATAAATCGCAGGGAATATTCCATTGGTGAATATCAAACCAAGTAAATTAAGTTCAACTTCTGCCGAACCTAGAAACGCATAGAAAAAAGAATCAATAAGAGCAGAAGTAAAAATTATTGAAGTAAAGAGAACCGAGTTTGAAAAAATATCCTCTTCGTCATCTTCTTTATAAAAATACCCGGCAATAAAACCGGCTAATGTTTTAGCAAACATTGCACTACCTAATAAACCTCCAGAAAAAAGATCGAAAAATAATCCAACTAGAAAACCGAAGAAAGGTCCTTTTAACTGACCATTCCTCAAAGAAAAAATAACAACATATATAACAATCAAATCAGGTATGATTCCTTTAATTGAGACAAGCGGAATCAACGTTAGCTGAATAGCTATTAGAACTACGACTATTATACTGGATTTTATAAGCTGCTGGATCATTTAATCCTTCAGTAAATTTAATTCAAGACTATCTATTTGTTTACTCTTTATTTCTTGCATAACAAAAACATTTCTTACAGTTAATACATCAACAAACGGTTTTATTATCACGTTACTTAATATTCCCGAAATATTCGATTCTTTTTTTACCACTAAACCAACAGGAATTGACGGTGGTAAAATGGAACTCAACACCGAAGTTACAACGCGGTCACCTTTGTCAATATCGGTAGTGGTTGGAATATTGTGCATTACCAAATTTTGTCCATCCCAAAAAATTATTCCATCAATATTGCTTCTTTGAATCGTTCCGGAAATTCTGAATGAAGTATTATGCAGTGTTCGTACTAACGAAAAATTCTCCGTAGCATCGGTTACAATTCCAACAAGTCCGTCATTTGTCACGACTGGCATACTTTTATAAACGCTGTCACTTTTTCCTGCATTTATAATATAATTGCCCTGTATATTTGAAAAACTTTTGGCGACAACAGTTGTAGGAAAAAGTTTACTATCAGTTTCTTCTTTATATCCCAAAAGCTCTTTTAGCTTTTTATTCTCGAGTGCATATTCTCTTATTCTATTTAATTTTAACATCAACTCGGCATTAATTTTTCGTTGTTCTTCAAGTTCATCGGAACTCTCAAATATATCACCAATAGATGACGCAGCATTTGTGATAAGAGCAAATGTTGCAAAAGCATACGACTTGATCTTTTTAACTTCGGTATTTTTATTTTGTGGTAAGAGGATGAGAGAAATTAGCAGAAGAATAGCTAGAACAATGTATTCTTTTAATTTATTAAATAACTTCCTTAAAAATAATTCCATTAGTAACTTCTTTTACGTATAAATACCTTCGAATATTTATGGATATTCTCTATTGTTTTACCAGTACCTCGTACAACTGCCGTAAGCGGATCTTCCGCTACATGCACAGGTAAATTAGTTTCCATTTTAATTCTTTCATCCAGACCTTTCAGCAATGCACCACCACCAGTAAGCATAACGCCTCGGTCAAGTATATCCGCCGAAAGTTCGGGTGGAGTTCTTTCCAAAGTCTGTTTAATTGATTCGACAATCTGTGTTACATTTTCATTTAGTGCTTCTCTAATCTCTACAGAACTAACTTCGGTAGTTTTAGGAATACCGCCAACAAGATCACGACCTTTAACTTGAATTGTAACTTCCTCTTTCAGAGGCATCGCTGAACCAACTTCACATTTGATTTTTTCCGCTGTGCGTTCACCAACTAATAAATTATAATTCTTCTTGAAAAATTGTAGTACAGCATTGTTCATTTCGTCACCGGCAATTCTAACAGATTCTTGAGTTACAATTCCGGCTAAAGAGATAACGGCAATTTCAGTTGTACCTCCGCCAATATCAACAATCATATTTCCTTCGGCAGCTTCAACGTCAATTCCAACACCAATTGCAGCAGCCATCGGTTCAAAGAGAAGGTGAACTTCTTTTGCTCCGGCATGTTCCGCACTATCTCTTACAGCTCTCTTTTCAACTTCTGTTACACCACTAGGAATTGCAACAACAACTCTTCTACTCGAAAATGCACCGGCACTAACTTTCCTTATAAAAGCTCTTATCATTCCTTCTGCAATTTCAAAATCAGCTATAACACCATCACGCATTGGTCTGGAGACTCTTATCTCTCTATGCTCACGACCTTGCATCATTTTAGCTTCGTTACCAATTGCTATTATTTTTTTTGTATTATTATCAAATGCAACAATAGAAGGTTCGTTCAGAACAATTCCTTTTCCTTTAACTACGATAAGTGTATTCGCAGTACCAAGGTCCATTGCTATATCAGTTGAAAAAAAGTCGAAAAATCCCATAAGTTTCCTTAATGTTTAAAATTCCTAATACCAGTAAATACCATCGAAATATTACTCTCATTTGCGGCGTCAATAACTTCCGAATCTCTAACCGAGCCGCCCGGTTGAATTACCGATTTGATTCCGTTGTTTACGATTTCCAATAACCCGTCGGCAAAAGGGAAAAACGCATCGGAAGCTGCAACAGCGCCTTCCAAATTGTGTCCATGTTCTGCCGCTTTCATCGCAGCAATTTTTGCAGAATCAATTCTGGACATTTGTCCGGCACCGACTCCTAAAACTTTTTTATCCTTAACGTAAACTATTGCATTCGATTTTGTATGTTTACAAATTATCCACGCAAATTTCAAATCTCCAATTTCATCAGTTGAAGGTTGTTTATCCGTTACGGTTTTCAATTCAAGTTTGTCTGCAGAAGAATCATCCACTGATTGAACAAGTAACCCGCCCGGAATATTTTTAACTGTTTGCTTAGTAATCTCATCTCTCTTTATCACTTTAAGCAATCTGCGATTTTTCTTTTTCTTCAAAATTTCAAGAGCATCGGAATCATAATCCGGCGCAACGATAATTTCTAAAAATATTTCATTTAATTTTTCTGCCGTGACTTTATCCACAGTTGTATTAAATGAAACAATTCCACCGAAAGATGAAACCGGATCACCGGATAAAGCTTTCAGATAAGAATCCAACACATTAGCGCCGGTAGCAGCGCCTGCTGCATTTGTATGTTTGATTATTGCACACGATACCGGATCCAATTCATTTACCAAATCAACAGCAGCCATCAAATCAACGATGTTGTTATATGATAATTCTTTTCCGTGAAGCACTTCAAAGTAATCGTAAAAATCTCCGGCAATAAAAGCTTCTTGATGCGGGTTTTCACCGTAACGTAATTTTTTCTTGATCGGATAGTTATATCGTATTGCAGTTTTTTCCGTTTGGAATTGTGATTCAAAAAAGTCGGCAATAATTGTATCATAAAAGGATGTATGAGCAAAAGCTGCAGAAGCTAACTTTTCTCTCGTAGTTTGACTAACTCCTCCTGAAGATAATTCTTCGACAAAAGAATTATATTGTGCCGGATTGGTAAGAACTGAAACATATTTGTAATTCTTTGCTGCAGCTCTAATCAAACTTGGACCACCGATATCAATATTTTCAATCTTCTCAGCTAAGTCAATATCTTCTCTATTTACAACTTGCGGGAAAGGATAAAGATTAACGCAAACAATGTCGATTGGATTAACGGAATTTAGTTTAGCTTCTTCTTGGTCGGAAGGATTATCTCGGCGCATTAAAATACCGCCAAAGATTTTGGGTTGCAGAGTTTTAACTCTACCGGAAAATATCTCAGGGAAAGAAGCAAAGTCCTCAACCCCGATACAACTAATACCGGCTTCTTCTATAACTCTAGCTGTATTACCAGTAGCTAAAATTTCATAATCCAATTCATTTAGCTTTTTTGCAAATTCAACAATTCCAGTTTTATCTGAAACACTTAACAACGCAATTTTTTTCAATCTTTTATCTCTGGCTAGTTTTGTATGATTACTCTATTATCTTTTATTGTAACTTTATTCTCTGCAAATTTCGTTACCACTTCTGGTAAAATTTCATGTTCAATGTTTAATACTCTTTCAGCAATTTCTTCAGGTGATTGAACGTCACTTATATCCACTGTTTTCTGAGCAATAATCTTGCCATTATCATAAATCTTATCAACAAAATGTATAGTCGCACCACTTACTTGACACGAACGATTAAAGACTGCTCTATGAACATTGATCCCGTACATTCCTTTTCCCCCGAACGAAGGAAGAAGAGCCGGATGAATATTAATTATTTTCTTCTCATATTCATCAATAACTTTATCGGGAATCTTTTTTAAGAATCCCGCCAGTACAATAAGATCAATTTTCAACTCAGAAAAAATCCTCAATAACTCATCATAATTTAGATATCCCGACTTGGGCTTTTCAGCAACTGAAAATTTTGGAATATTGTATTGATCAGCGATCGCAAATGCAGGGCAATCTACCTTATCACTTACTACTCCGGCTACTGAAATGTTATTGGAAATCGAATCCAGGATAGCTCTTAAATTTGAACCTCGCCCGGATACAAATACTGCAATCTTATACATTTAATAATTTTTATTTTATCGTAAAAAGATAATCAAATGAGGTAATAAATTCAATTTAATAAGTGCTTTAAGGTAAATATTACAGCAATTTTTTAACGAATTTTCCTTATAAGCTTAGAATTCAGGTTCACCAAGTGTCTCATCAGCTTATTGTCCGATTCGTCAATTGATTCGAAAGCTAACTCCAAATATTTTTGAGATGAGCGCAAGTCATTTTCTACGTACTTGATTTTAGCTAGAACCCAAAAATATTCAGCTTTATAATTTAAATTATTAAAACTTTTATCATCTTTAAAATCTATAATTGTTGATTCTGCTTCACGAATCTTTCCAAGAAACAAAAGTGATTTGGCTTCAAGAATTTTAAGCTTGATCAAATTATCAAAATCCAATTCGGAAATATTAATTCGCTTTATCATGTTCAATGATTTTTGATATTCTCCACTTGCAAAATAATTTTCTGCCAGAATTATATTCCTATCATTATCTGTAAATTTTTTATCGTAAAAAAGATAGCTTTCTTTTTTTGCTTTTAAATCTTCCGGAATATCCAAATTCCCGTTGCGGGCAAGTATAAAGTATTTTTTTGCAATCAGGTTATTATGGAGCATTATATAGCTTAATCCAATTTTTAAATGAGCTAATCCGGTATAGTCAATAGACTTTGTTCTTTTTAGAAACTCATCATAAAATTTAATTGCTCGATTAAAATCATTTTGCTTATAAGCAATTTCAGCTTTAAGAAAAACAGAAAACGAAATTGTCTGACTGAATTTTCTATCATTTAAATCAATTATTTCCTTTAGAATTTTGTCAGCTTTTCCCAGTTCACGAGTGTCTATTAACAGAATTACATACTGGTAAAGGAATAGGATATTGTTCGGATATTTTTCCACAAGATAATCAAGATAAATTTTTGCACTGTCATACTCGGCATTATATTCGGTATAGATTTTTGCCAAATGATAGGCCGCTTCTGTCTTTGCAGACTTTCCTTTATCATAAGCCAATTTTACATACCTTAATCCCAATTCCTTATCACCCGAAAGTCCTGTAATAGAAATTGCCCATCCAAGGAAGCCCGGGACAAAACTTAATGCATACTTGATTGTGCCTAATCCTAAATATGGATCATAATAATTTTGGTCAAGATCGATTGCATCTTCAAAATAACTTACTGATGATTTAATTGCCCAAAACGCGTCCATTGAATTTCCTTCGGATGCATAAAGCATCGACTTCAACAAATAGATATGCCCTAACAAATTATTAAGTTTCGGATCATCTTCATTTTTATCATATAGCTTTTCAGCCATGTGTAGTGCCTGTTCGCTATACTTTTCATACAAAATTTTAAAAGTGGAATCTTTTGAACCCAAGAAGAACCATAATTTATTCTGGCTTAGATAATGAAAGACATAAGGAGAGTTTGGATATTCTGTTATTAACCTCTGGTAAATATTCTCTGCCTTTTGAAATTCAAACTTGTATGAATACTCACGCCCAGAGTTCAGCAATGAATCAAGCTGAGTATTTCCAAACATTAAGGAATTAATAAACAAGAAGAGTACGGAATATGAAAATACTTTCATTCCTATACTTGGTCGTCCTTACTCTGTTGAGTAGCAGCTTTTATAAAATCCCGGAATAACGGATGAGCTTTTGTAGCACGTGATTTCAACTCAGGATGAAACTGCACTGCAACAAACCAAGGATGGTCTTCAAGTTCAATCATTTCAACCAATTCTTTGTCAGGCGAAAGTCCGCTTATTATTAATCCGCCTTTTTTAAGCTGCGGAAGGAATTTATTGTTTACTTCAAAACGATGACGATGTCGTTCGGATATCTTTGCACGTTTATATGCTTTGTAGGCTTTGGTTCCTTTTTCAAGATGGCAAGGATATGCACCTAATCTCATAGAGCCGCCCTTTAGTTTAACCTTTAACTGCTCTGGCATTAGATGAATAACATCTGTTTTCGTCTTAGAGAACTCAGCACTATTAGCGTTTTTAAGTCCGCAAACATTACGAGCAAATTCTATTACTGCAGTCTGTAAACCAAGGCAAATTCCTAAAAACGGAATTTTATTTTCACGCACATATCTGATTGCCTCTATCTTTCCTTCAATTCCTCTTTCCCCAAAACCGCCGGGTACAAGCACACCGTCATAACCCTTTAATACATCAGCTACACTATTTCTGTTGATGCCTTCTGTGCTTAGAAATTTTACGTTTACTTTTACGTTGTTTTCAGCGCCGGAATGAATAAATGCCTCGTCAATACTTTTGTATGCATCAATTAGGTCGGTATATTTTCCACAGACAGCAATATTAACTTCACGTTCAGGTTGTTTCAAAGACTGAACAAAAGTTTCCCATTTTTCCAAGTTGATATTGATATCAGGAAGTTTAAGTTTCTTTAAAACAATTCTATCCATATCCTGGTTGTGCAAAACCAACGGTACCTCGTAAATCGTCTTACAATTATATGCAGAAAGTACGGAGCTGGTTTTAACATTACAGAATAGAGCTATCTTTTCCCTTATCTCTTTGTTCAAAGGCTCATCCGATCTGCAAACAAGCATATTAGGTTGAATTCCTAACTCGAGTAAATTTTTAACGCTATGCTGAGTCGGTTTTGTTTTTACTTCACCCGCAGAAGAAATATAAGGCACAAGAGTTACATGAATGGAAATTGCATTTTTCCTTCCAAGCTCAACCATTAGTTGACGAATCGCTTCGATAAACGGTAAACTCTCAATATCACCAACAGTACCTCCAATCTCGGTAATTATCACATCATATCTATTTGCCTTTTCAAGCAATCTCATTCTGCGCTTTATTTCATCGGTTATATGAGGAATTACTTGCACGGTTGCACCAAGATAATCGCCACGTCTCTCTTTCGTAATAACTTCGTGATAGATCTGTCCCGTTGTTGTATTGTTAGCCTTGGACATGCTCACATCAAGAAATCTTTCGTAATGTCCTAGATCAAGATCAGTCTCCGCACCGTCGTCGGTAACATAAACTTCACCATGCTGGAAAGGACTCATCGTTCCGGGATCAACGTTTATATACGGATCAAATTTCTGAATGGTTACACTATATCCTCTCGACTTAAGTAGGAGTCCCAATGATGATGCTGTAATCCCTTTCCCCAGCGATGATACAACACCGCCTGTAATAAAAATATACTTTGCTTTTTTCTTGTAATTCATATTATTTGGTCTTGCTAGTGAAGTTTAAATTGTTTGTCAAAAATAATAAAAATTATTTTATTCTCTATAACTTTAATGAACTAATCCCAATTATTTTTCACTTTTTCTCATTCAACTGAAAAAATTGTTTCATTTAGACTTTTGTTGCCGTTAATTCCAATCAATGAGGAGAGATTATCTCAATCATCAACAAGTTTTTTAACCAATCCGGAATACTTTTTCTCAACCCGGAAACCGAATCTGTAAAAATACTCCGGTCTGAAAAACCCGGTTGTTACGTATTTGATTCCGTCACTTTTCATTCGGGCAAAAAATTCATTCATCAGCATATCGCTTATCCCCTTTCTGCGATAGTGGTTTGACACAACTATTTTTTCCATGTGCACAGTATCTTCATCAGATAAGTAATAGAAAAGCCCGCCGATTATAAATCCTCTTTCGGAAATTGCAACAAGGAAATTATGCTTATCCTGAAAACTGACAAGCAAGTTTGCATCAATAAATAAATTGTGCAACCGCGATATTTCCTTTGGCGTAACCGGATGCCTTATGAAAAACGGGATGCCATCATAATCGTTCAACTGGATTACCAAGTTAGCGCCTTTCGACATATCGGTTTTAACAGTCATGAAATCTGCCGAGACGGTTGGCTTTAGATGAGGGAAACTTAGTCTTGCAAGGAAATACTTCTCCTTTTCTGATAACTCATACTCTTCTTGCAGTTGTGATATTTGTGAGAGCATTTCTTCTTTTTCGAGATCGTGTTCATGAAATCTTACTGCTATTTCATTCAACACATCTTTTGTCGAATCGCTAGAGTCGAGTAAGCCGGTTTCAAGAAAGAATCTTGTTCTAACTTCAGGATATGTTTTTTCAAGTTCATCCAATCGATAAGTATTGTAAAGCTCCAACAGCATTTCCGCTTGTGCGCTGAAAGCCGCTTCGCTATTGAGTTTGAACCATCTGTGGAAACGTTTGGTGGCAAAATATAAACGCTTCGGCAAGAATTGTCCTTTTATTAATATATCAATAAATTCATCAACTTTAGCTGCCACAGATTTATTTTCCGTATTCTGCTCTTCAATCTCTTTTCTGAAATCTTTCAGAAGTTCAAGTCCATCGTGCTCACCAATACCCTCAATAATACCGGAGAGTATATAATTCCAAACATTTTTATTCTCGAGGAAAGGAAATTCTTCTATACTCTTCTTAATGAAATCATCGTAAAACTTATTAATCAAATCGGAAATCGTTGTATATGGGATTGATTCCGAAAGTGAAAGAATTTTCGTACCTGTTTGATAATCGTGAGACGGAATTATAAAGTTATGAGTTGTTGCATCGGCTAAAATGAATTTCCTACCTGTGAGTTTCCAGAAATTTATATATGCAATTGCCGCATTCCATACAAAGAACGGCCATAACATTTTTAATCTTTCTTCAGCAAATTCGTCATTCTTTCGTACTTCACGTTTGATAACTCTTTCAACGTTATCGCCAAGATTATATTTGCTTGACCATATTTTATATTCGCCCCAGTAACCACCGAAATCCTCAACAAGGTCTTTTGCAACAACATCAGAGCCAGCCATTATAAGCCAGTTTATTTCCTTGAAGATACTTTCATCTTCACGATTCTTATTTATCGCGAGAACGATATCAAAAGAGCCGTATAGTCTTGTCTGTACCGAAACTCTGAACAAACTCTTATCGTGATACTCCTTAATATAACTAATCCATACACCACTCGGTAAGATACTTGAGAGACGAATCAACTTACCGCCTGAGAATAAGAATAAAGCCTCACGCAGTAATGGAGTTTTAGAAACCGCATTGAACAAGGTTTCCTTATCACGCGGTTCAATATCTTCTTCCAGAATAATAACATCTTTCCACATATATTCATCGCCGGTTTCCATATCCACGGCAATCTTCAGATTTTCACCAAGCCATTCCCTGAAACCATTCCTTAAATTGTTGCGGGTTTCCCACGCCAATTTTCCAAGACTAGAACCTTCTTCCTGTAATTGAATGCGAACTAAAATTTCACGCAGTTTAACATAAGTTGTCGGATGAAGTATTCCAAATTCACTTATCATTTTAAGAACGCTCGGATAACACGTTTGATAAATATCTTTTGCCGCACGGTATTTTTTAATTCTACCACTCAAAAGAGATTCAATCAGAATAACAAACTGTTCTTTTTTGATACTTTCAATAATTATCTCAATTACATCATCATCAATTAGATTGCAGTCGTAATCCAAATAAAGATTGAACATTTCATAAAGAGAGAAACCGCTATTGAATCTGATAAACAACTTGAATAATTCTCTTCTGGTTTTAAGAAGTTTTGTAATATTTGGTCTCGCTAAAACAGTTCTGGCCAATGAGTAATTTGTAGAAGTTGAATCTTGAAGAATAAATGTCAAATACTCAATTGCTTTTTCCGCACACTTAAATGAATCTGACTGAAGTAAAAGCAACGCTTTGTGCAGACCAAACAACGAATCTTCACCGGCATCAATATATTTTTGTAAATCATTTATAGCTTCCTCTCCGCTCACAACAACATCAAACGAATCAACAAACGAAAGATCATCATCGTTATTAATTTTTCTCGTCCATTGAATTATAGAATCGCCGGTGAAATCAACCAGTTCCTTGTTGCCTATCCACAACGAAGCGTTGGTTAAAAGCGGTTGTAAATCGAGTTGTGCTTTATGTAGTTGGTAAACAAATCCACCTATTTTTATATTTTTCTTTTCCTCTTCAAGCACTTCGATTTTTATCATTTTGCTTAATTTCGGGATAACCAAATCATTACCCATTGCAACAATATCACCGCTTAAACAGGCTTTTTCCCTTAAGAACCAATTAGGTACTTTCACCGTAAGTGTTCCGACATTAATCGTCGTATAGGTTTTCACATACATCTCTTCAATAATCTCGGAAAAGTTTTTCTCAATAACTCTTCGCTTGTATGTTCCCTTTGGTGTTAGCTCTCCTTTTTCAAGCGTGAAAGGATGATCGATAATTCTGAAATCCACTATCCTTTCAAACGGTGCAAGGAAGTTATTAACCGTAACAATTATAGAAGAGAAATATTCGTTTGTTTGCTCTTCATCCATTTGGTCAAAAAACGATTTCGCATCATCATAGTTTGGATAGATAAGAAGCGTGTTGAACGGTCTGTGGTCGCCAACAAGAAAAACTTGTTTAAGATTTTCAAAGTCACGGAAAAAATTCTCGATCTTCTGAGGAGTAACCGTTTCCCCTTTTATGTTCTTGTATATTTCTTTCTTTCTATCAATAATTTCGATGAACCCATTTTTATCTTGGCGCATAATATCGCCGGTCGGTAACCATTCGTCCTTAAACGTATTCTCATAGTTTTCGCCAAAGTAACCAATCATTACATATGCGCCTTTTATCAGAAGCTCGCCGTCTTCGCCAAGTTTCATTTTTATTCCGGGGAGTTCTTTACCGAGAGAGTTCGGAATATACTGTCCAGGTGGTGTCATCGAAATTCCACCGGTTGCTTCTGTCATACCAAATCCGCTCATCAATTCAATACCATACTTCTGGAAAAACTGAAACACTTCCGAAGGTAAAAAGCCGGCAGCAGAAAGTCCCCATTTTAACTCACCGCCTGTTACTTCGTGAACTGCTTTTTGGATTTCTTCTTCGCTGTCCAACTCAATATTTACTTTTGCCGTTACCGCCTCAAATATTTGCAACCACTTTTTTGGAATCGAAATAAAGATTGTCGGTTTAACAAGATTCATATTAGCGATCATCGTTTCAACGGAAGGATTCTCCATGAAGCAGTATTCCACTCCCCAAAAAATCGAACCGGTAAGTTCCAGGTAACGACCAAAGGTATGGAAGAGCGGTAGAAAAGCAAGGTAACGATCCTTATCCGAAATTTTTGGCAATGCCAAAGCTCGGCAAAACCTTTTATATACAATATTCATCTGGGAAAACATAATCCCTTTCGGGTCGCCTGTTGTACCGGATGTGTACATAATTGTAGTTAGATCATCAATATTAACCGGTTTTATTATGTTCCCGGATTCATCTCTGTTATTAGATCGGTTTAAAAACTTTTCAAACGGAATTACCCAATTTTCAATACTCTTTCCCCTTACAAGCACAACAAGTTTAAGATGAGGAATTTCACTTTTTACCGATTTTATTTTTGCCAGTTGTTTCTCGTCAGAAGCAATTACGATAGGAACTTTAGTTTGATTTAAAATGAAGGAAATATGAGCCGGAACAGAATTAGCCGGAATCATCACGTTCTTTATCCCGGAAGTTAAGCAAGCAATATCAAGCGCAGCCATTTCTATACTGTTCTCCATCAAAAAAGCAACGTGCATTTCATCAATTTCATAATCCGAAACTAACGATTTTAAACTTGACGAATATTTTTCAACAATTTTATTAACCTTATTCCATGAATATTCCTCAAACTTATTTCCTTGAATAATTTTGAATAACGGTTTTTCCGAATAATCCCGCACTCGTTGTTTGAACAATCGTCCGAAAGTATAGTTACTGCTTTTTATCAGATCATGAATAATTGTATGCCATTTTTCATCCGCCGATATTTTTTGTAACCAATTAGTATTACGTACCAAATTCAATACTTCGTGAGTAATTTCGTTTTTATCAGAAGTGGTTGCCAGAAGCTCACAAAACTTGTAAAAATTTTCAGTATCCAAATCTTCAAACAGTTTATCAGCTAATTGCGATGAAGGAATTGCTTTTAAGATAGCCAAAAGTAATTCGGAATTTTCTTTTCCCGATAGTAGTTTTTTATGACTGTTTATATCTTTAAAAAGTTCGTTGAACTTTTCCGATAACTTTTCAATCTCTTCAGTTTCCAAGGCGGTTTTGCCTTTTAGAATAGACCGTCTAATACTACTAAGTTGTTCAAGTAATTTGCTTTCTGACATCGCAATTCCTTAACTAATAATTTTAAACACTGTTAAAACTTACATTGTTAAAATAAGGAAAAATATTTTTGAGAAGTAAGATTAATAGAGGAACTATGGATTTTTTGATTACCATAAATTATCATAAGTAGGCGCAGACTTTATGTCTGCATGAAAAAACTAAACTACTTTTCTTTAACACAAAGTCAACGGTTACCAATAGGTTGTCACATTTGTAAGCGAGATGAATCTTATTCTACAAACAAAATTTTATAACTTACTTTATACTTTTGGTAATTAAAAAGAAACCCGACTTTGCAAAAATCGGGTTTCTAAACTTACTCAGTAATGCTGTAATTAAGTTAAACTTAATCCTTAATACCGGCAATCTCTTCAAGCATTGGAGTTGTAAGGGATTTCGGTCGTTCGATCGGATAACCGAGCGCACGATCCCAAACAATGTTTGCAGCAACACCAAGCGCTCTGCCAACACCAAACAGAACCGTATAGAAATCATATTCTTTCAATCCGTAATGCCATTGAATTACACCGGATTGTGCGTCAACATTTGGCCAAGGATTTTTTGCATGTCCGTGCTCTTGAAGAATGTCAGGAACAACTTCGTAGAGAACATTTACATATGCAAAGATCGGATCGTCAGGTAAATGCTTCAAGCAGAATTCACGCTGTGCTTGATATCTCGGATCGGTTTTTCTCAATACTGCATGGCCGTAACCAGGAATTACTTGTCCCGAGTTTAAAGTATCCCAAACAAATTTTGTCATTTCTTCTTTTGTAGGAACTTTACCGCCCATCTTATCCATTACACCTTGTATCCAACGAAGAACTTCTTGATTGGCCAAACCGTGTAAAGGACCAGCCAAACCGTTGATCATTGCAGAAAGTGAATAATACATATCCGATAGCGCACTTGCAACAAGATGACCTGTATGAGCGCTTACGTTTCCGCTTTCGTGATCACTATGGAGCAAGAAGTACAAACGAGCTACATCATCATAAGGTTTGTCAATGCCCATCATGTGAGCAAAGTTTCCACCCATATCCAAATTCGGATCCGGAGCAATGATATCACCGCCTTTGTATTTATGACGATAAATAAACGCTGCTATTTCAGGTAACTTAGCAAGTAGGTTAAGAGCATCTTCGTATGCCGGTTTCCACATATCAAATTTGTTAATACCTGCATTATACTCTTTTACAAATTCCGATTCTCTCTGCATGGAAACTATTGCAGCCGAGAACATTGCCATTGGATGCGAATCTGCCGGTAGTGCTCTTAACATATCAAATACATACTCGGGAACTTTTTTGCGTTTGTTGAATTCTTCAGCAACTGCGTTTACTTCGTCCTCAGTAGGAATATCACCTGTTAACAGCAAGTAGAAAAATCCTTCAACATAAGGCATTTCTCCACCTGGAACTTTAGGTAGTTTTTCTAACACTTCCGGAATTGTATAACCACGGAATCTGATCCCTTCGTACGGATCAAGATATGAAATATCTGTTGTCAAACATTTCACCCCGCGCATACCCCCGATCACTTGTTTAATTGTGACATCGCCAACCTTGACATCGCCATACTCTTTAAGCAAGCGGACAGTCCTCGGTCGGTGAGCCTCAATTTTTTCGGCTAGTTTTTCTTTTAAGTTTGACATATATGCCTCCCTTTTAATTGAATAATTAATTATTAAAAATCATCTATTCGGTTGGGATAAAATCATTTCAGAAATCATCCTACCGCTTTTAACAGAACTTTCAATTGTGCCTGGCAGTCCGGTATTTGTCCAATCGCCAGCGATAAACAAATTGTTATAACTATAACTCAACTTTTTACGTTTTTTTATGGAATTTATATCAGAGATCATTGTGGCTTTTCTCTCTTTGATAATTTTTGAATCAATAATTTCCGTATCAGTTAATATAGTGAAATATTTTTTTAATTCCGAGTTTGCTGTCTCAATTAACTCATTTTTCTTTGAAAAAATCAAGTTATCAGCAGCACTTTTGACTAAACTTATATATTTCCCCTTATTGAAAAGCCAATGAAACTCCCCACCAACAATTCCGTAAAATTTTTCTTTAAGCGGATTTTCGCTAAGCCAAAGATTTACCGATAAAATAGATGAATATTGCAATGATGGAATATTCATTTTGGCAGAAATGTCGTTAGAAAGAATCTTTAATAATTGATCTGAAGGAATTGCCGAAATAATATATTCAAAATCCGTGATCTTTCTCTTTGTTGTTATAACTTCTTTAACTTTTCCATTTTGAAACTCTACTTTTATAACTCTTTCACTCGTAACAATTTTATTCCCTTTATTTATAATCAAGTTTTCAGCCGGGTAAATAAGAGCTTCACTTAAACCGACATTAGGAATAATAATATTTGAACCATCTCTTCCACTGAAAAAAATGATTTTTATCATATTGACAAACAATTCCCCAGAAGCTAATTCAATTGGAGTGTTCATTGCGCTGATCACAAGATTATCCCAAAATTTTCCAATTACGCCTCCCGATTGTCCGTGAATACTCAACAATTCCTTAACCGACTGATTTTCCACAACTTTTACGTTTCCGGTTTTTATAGCCAAGAAAAACTTTAATACTGTCTTCCTTTCACTAACAGTAAGTAATTTAAAATTTATAAAACCATATAAAAGATTAAACGGATAAAAACTCTTTGGGATAGATAATTTAAAAGTTTTTCCTTCTTCAGCTACATAATTGATTTCAAGTGACTCTTGGAAGTGAAATTTATCTCTTGAATTGACCCTATCAATATAATCAAGCGTGTGGGAATAACATCCCATCAAAATATGTTGCCCGTTATCTATTATAGTATGCTTGTCATTCGATAGAAATGAGTATGTTCTGCCACCTAATTTTGGAGATGCTTCAATAATCTCAATTTTATATCCTTCTTCAATTAAATTGATCGCAGCAGATAACCCTGCCAATCCCCCGCCTATAATTAGGATTTTTTTCATGCTTCAATTTAGGAAATTAAGAGGAACTTTTCAGAGATAGTGAAATAAGGTCTTGCGTTTAATAGACCAAGCTGTACTTTGCCCAAACTCCAACGGCTATTGCAGTCTTGCGAGTTTTCGAAACTTTAATATTTTCATCAAAGACGTTGAAGTTTTTTGCTTCAAGTTTTTTAAGCAGATTAAAATAGATATGCTGCATAGCCCTGGCTGCAAACATTGAAGGCTTATCTTCAAAGTTCAACGACTCATTAGCAAGATAAAAATATTGCTTTGCCCTATCTGCTTCAAATCTCATAAGACTAACAAAATTATTGTTGTAAACATTGTTCAATAATTCTTGCTCTGTGTATCCGAATCTTTGCAGATCTTCTTGAGGCAAATAAATACGACCATACTCGGCATCTTTTTTTACATCACGTAAAATATTCGTTAGCTGTAACGCATAACCGAGATTTATAGCATAATTTTTCGCTGAATCATTTTTATATCCGAATATTTCAATACTCATTAAACCGACAGTTGCAGCAACACGGTAACAATATTCCATCAGATCATCTATTTTTAAGTACCGGTCATTCTGAATATCCATTTCCATTCCTTTGATCAGATCGAAAAAAGGGTCAATTGGAATATTGAACTGCTTAATTATTTTAGAAAGATTATTCAAAAGATTAAAACTGGATTGCCCCCTTAATCCTTTTTCCAATTCGATACGCCACTTACGAAGATTTTCGTACTTAACCTCAGAAGAAAAATCATTTTCATCAACAATATCATCTGTCTTACGGCAGAAAGCATAAACGGTATTCATCGCATCACGCTGACTTTGAGGGAGCAGGTTAAATGCAAAGTAAAAACTACTTTTACTTTCTTTCGCTATGTCTTTTGCTTCACTGCTCATAAATCTTAATTTATCCAAATAATAATTTGATGAAATCCATTTTAGATAATGTTGGGCGATTATTTAAAACGTCAAAATCATTATCTTTTATTTTTCTTAATATTGCTTCTCCACCTTTTACTGTCCAATCTATTTGACGTTTCAACCGCCAAGGAAGTTTGTCTAAAAGTTTTTTCCCTTCATCAAATAGTTTTTCGGTTCTTTCAATTTGGAATTGTAAAAGTTCTTTAAAGTTACGATTAATATTGCTTAATAGAAACATATTTTCATCTACATTGAACTTAACTAACTCTATTTTTGGGATATAAATACGGTCTTTTTGTATATCAATACTAACATCTTGATAAAAATTGGTTAATTGCAATGCAGTGCAAATTGCATCTGAGTATTGATTTGCCTCATCATCAAAAATACCATGCAATTCCAGAATTATTCTTCCAACTGGATTTGCGGAATTACTGCAATAATCTTGGAGTTCTGCAAAATTGTTATATCTTTTCTTCGTAATATCTTGTTCAAAAGCGGTTAATAATTTTAAAAAGTTAGATGAAGTTAGATTTTTCTCTTTAATTGTTTGTACAAGCGCCGCCCAAAATTTATCCGGTGGATTGCCATTGATTGATTGGATAAAAGCATTTCGATATTCTGACAACTGTTTGATTCTTTCATCTGGGGGAAGATCCCCTTCATCTGCAATATCATCCGCTTGTCGTGCAAATTGATAAATTATAGCAACATCCTTACGTATTTTTTTTGGCAGAAGAAACGACACAACCGGAAAATTTTCATAGTGCGACTTTGTAAAATCAAGCGCTTCTTGGTATGCAGTTGCTATGTTATGGTTGGTAGTATTCATTTATTTTAATTCTCATCCTAAACCCATTACATGATGAAGATAAAATTTAGGATTCGGTTGGATATTTTCGTGCCCGGAGGGGGACTCGAACCCCCACCCACGTACATGGACTAGACCCTGAACCTAGCGTGTCTACCAATTTCACCATCCGGGCAATTTTACTTTATAATTTTTAAGAACTCTTTTTTAACACTGTCTTAAGATACTTTTCTTTTTTACTCGATATTGCATATACTTTGTACATCCATGAACCTAGCGTGCTTGCCTACCGTAGGTAGGTCTACCAATCCTGCCTTCGGCAGGCAAGTTCACCATTTTATCACTCTATAATTAAAGCAAACTTGACAAACTTTTTAAGAACTCTTTGCCTACTCCTGACTTAAAATATTTTTCTCTTTTCCT
>Ga0256913_10000431_pt1 | contig 21625 bp, 21 predicted proteins | sample Axial_MatmetaG_FD_185970 | JGI IMG/M metagenome (GOLD analysis project Ga0256913, IMG submission 185970) | Deep-sea worm associated microbial mat communities from Axial Seamount, Juan de Fuca Ridge, Pacific Ocean - Axial_Mat | ecosystem: Environmental > Aquatic > Marine > Oceanic > Microbial... | reverse complement strand
CTATGTTCTTTTTGCCACCTGTTGTTCAAGGTGCATATTATGTAAGTTTTGTTGATGCTTTTACTATCACGGGGCTTATATCTCTTTCTACATTTTTTTTGATGCTTTTGGGGCTTGATAGTGCTTCGGCATTTGGTGGTATGGGGAGCTCAAGAGAGGCTTTTATCTCAGCTTTGGTTGAACCAGCTATGGTTTTAACTATATTTTCAGTCTCTATGATGGCAGGAAACTTAGGTGTAGCACAAGCAGGGGTAAATCTAGCAGAGCATTTTCCACAAGAGCATATGGCTTCATTTTTGTTTGCCGGTATTAGCTTTTTTATACTTCTTATAGCAGAAAACGGAAGGATACCGGTGGACAATCCACAAACTCATCTTGAGCTAACTATGGTTCATGAAGCGATGATTTTGGATATTACTGGTGTTTATCTTGCTATTATAGAGATGGCTTCATCTATTAAGTTTATTATATTTGCGTCTTTGTTTGTCTCTTTGTTTATCCCTTTTGGTATGGAATTATCTCCTATTTTGGCTATCGTTGTGTTTGTATTAAAACTCTTTGGGGTAGCTTTTGGGGTGGCTATTTTAGAAGTAAATACTGCAAAACTAAGACTCTTTAAAGTGCCAAATCTTTTAGGGATTGCAATAGTTTTTGCATTTTTATCTTTGATTACTTTTTATCTATTGGGAGCTTAGATTATGGTTGATTTTCTAATAGGTGTATTTTTAGCAACACTAATCACCTCTTTATTTACGACAAGACTTTATAGATTGCTTTTTTGGTATTCGCTAAACTCATTGACTTTGGGGCTTTTAGCTCTTAGCATCTCAAAAGAGCTTGATGATACCGCTATGCTAATTACTGGTATTGCTACTATTGTTTTAAAAGCTCTTGTAATTCCTTATACTCTTAAATATTTGAGTCAAAAATTTCATCTTATTCGTCAAATTACTCCTGAGATTAAAGTGCAATATGCTGTGATTTTTATACCGGCTATTTTGGTTTTTACATTTTATTTAGCTGAACCCATAACATTAATGATACATAACCACACAAACTATGTAGCAGTGAGTATATCATCTTTGTTTTTATCACTTTTGCTTATGATGGAGCATAAAAATATAGCACCGAAAATTGTGGGATTTTTAAGTATGGAAAATGCACTTTTTTTACTAGGTATCACTGCAACAAACGGAATGCCGATGCTTGTAGAACTTGGGATATTTTTTGATTTGATGATGGCTATTGTTGTTATAAACTTACTGTTTCATCGTGAAGGATTAAAAAATGCTTGAATTGTTACTTTTTCCATCTGTTGTGATTTTTATCTTATCTTTTATAAAAAGTGAAAAAACAAAAAAAGCTTTAGCTTTTGTAGCATTTTTGATTCTTATTCCGACAACCAAACTTCTTATGCTTGAAAAACCGTATAATCTGCTTGGAGATTATCTAGTAGTAGATGATTTGGGTGCTTATATTTTATTTGTATCCTCCATAGTTGGTATAGCTGTGGCACTTGCACTGATGACGATAGAAAAGCATGTCGAAGTAACCAAAAATGCATATAGAAGATTTTATAGATTTTTTGCAACTTTTTGGGTGGGGCTAATTCTTTCGATACTTTCAAACAATATGGGTATTTATTGGATAGGATTAGAGCTTGCGACTCTCTCAACGGTTTATATGATTAAGACAAATCACTCAAATATGGCTCACAAAGAGGCTTGGAACTATATGATAGTAGGTGCTATTGCCATATCGTTAGTATTGTTTGGAATTATTTTGATATATGCAAGTGCAAAACCTATTTTGGGTGAAGATGCTATGAGTTTTGATTTGCTTTTAGCACATGCAAAAGATATAAAAGCTTCATTTTTATTTAATATCGGATTTGCGATAGTAAGTGTAGGTATGTTCATAAAGATGGGATTTTTCCCTATGAATTTATGGCTTGCAAATATAGAAAGAGCATCTTTTTATCCGGTTGCCGCACTTTTTAGCGGTATTTTAGAATCAGCCGTAATTATTGGATTTTTTAGATTTAGCAAAATAGCTATGGCTATAAATTATCATTACACTTTTATATTTATCTTTACATATACGATTTTGACTATTTTTATAGTGAGTTTTTTAATCTTTAGAGTAAAAGATTTTATGAGACTTTTTAGTTTAAGCGGTATTGAGCATATGGCTTTAATAGCACTTTTTTGGGTAAGTGGAGGAACATTTGCTGCACTGCTTCATTTTGCTTCTCATGCATTTTTAAAACCGGCTTTGTTTTTATCTACCGGTGTTTTAGAATCAAATGGCAAATACAAAATGCAAGGTGCATTAAGAGGCTACAAAGGTAAAAAAGGAGCTATTTTTTGGGTTTTGGTTTCACTCTTTTTCTTAGCTGTTATCTCTTTGCCGCCAAGTCCTATGTTTTTTAGTGAGTTATATGGTTTTGGCTCTATGATTGATTTGGCAAAACAGAGTGATTATCTTTTGGAAATGCTTGGAGCTATCTTTATACTTCTTGTTTTGCTTAGTATAATCTTTTACAAATTTGTAGAGATTTATCAAGATATGAAATATGAAGGGGAAGAGAATGAGAAAGTTGTTTATACAAGTGAGTTAATCTCTTTGGCTGTTTTTGCTATCTCTCTTGTTTTACTCTTGAGCCCTATCGTTATGAATTATCTAAAAGGAATATCATGAGATTTATAGCACGATATCTAAAAGATAAAAAAGATTATTTTGAGTTGGTAACTGTTTATGAAGATGAGATACAAAAAGAGAAAATTTCAAAAGAAAAACCTTTTGTAAAAACTATCTCTTATAAATATCCTAGTGCTATATGGTTTGAGCGAAAAATGCAAGATGATTTCGGTATAAAAATTATTGATGGATTTGATACAAGAGAACTGCTTCATCATGAAAGATTTCCTCATAGTATCCATCCTATGCTGAAGGATTTTACAAAAAAAGAGATAAACCATAGTGAGTTTAAACCTTATAAATATGAAACAATAGATGGCGATAGTGTTTTTCAAGTAAGTGTAGGTCCTATACATGCAGGGATAATCGAGCCGGGACATTTTCATTTTTCTCAAGCCGGAGAGAGGATGCTTCACCTTGAAGTGAGACACTTTTATAAACACAGAGCCATAGAAAAGATGTTAGAGGGTAAAACACTAGATGAAGCAAAACCGATAATCAAGCGAATAAGTGGAAATGAAACTATAGCTTATCAAATAGCCCTAATAGATATTTATCTTCAAGCTATGGGTGAAGAGTTGCCTATAAAGTTGCAAAAACAACATGCTTTTTTACTTGAGCTTGAGAGAGTTATCCATCACTTAACAGATGTCGGATTTATTCCAAATGATGCCGGATTTGGTTCAGCTTTGGCATTTGCTTCAAAATTAGCCGAAGATGCAAGAAGAATGATGCAAAAGATTACAAATCATCGGTTTGGATTTGGCTCTATCGGGTTTGAGAGTCTTGATTTTGATTTGGATGAGATTAAATTTTTTTTAGATACACTTCAAAAAGAGATAGAGTTTTTTGAAGATTGGATTATAGATATTCCATCTTTATGGGATAGATTTGACACTACCGGAAGATTGGATATAAAAAAAGCTATAAAATACTCTTGTGTAGGAGTTGTAGCAAGAGCAAGCGGTGCAAGTGTAGATAGAAGGATGAATCCTTTTTATATCGATAACGGTTTTGAGATGGCTTCCCAGATTAGTGGTGATGTTGGTGCTAGATTTAAAGTTAGGATAAAAGAGATAAAAAATTCACTTTTGATGATGAGAAACTTTTTAAATAACAAATCTGTAAAAATAGATTCAAAACCATTAAAAGATGGAGAATATATAAGTTATGTAGAGAGTTCTTTGGGTGAGATTTTTATGGCTATAGATGTAAAAGATGGTTTGATTGAGAGATTTTTTGTTAGGGATCCGAGTTTTATAAATTGGCAAGCTTTACATATTATGATGAGAGAGGATATCATAGCTGATTTTCCTCTGATAAATAAAAGTTGTGATCTTAGTTATGCAGGATGTGATTTATGATAAGATATTGGACTAAAAGATTTTCAAACGATATATTGACTGAAAATATAGAGCTAGAAGATGAACTAAAAGAGATTCAAAAAGAGATAAAATCTCATATCAATAAAAAATTTGCCGGTAGTTTAGCTATAAGGATGGTAGATAGCGGAAGCTGTAATGCATGTGAAGCGGAGTGTAATGCTTTGTCAAATCCTTATTATGATTTGGAGAGATTTGGGATATACTTTGTGGCAAGTCCAAGACATGCAGATGTGATGCTTTTAAGCGGTCTTATGACATTTAATATGCAACCCCATGTTCTTGATGCTTATGAGCAACTTCCAAATCCAAAATGGGTTATAAGTATGGGAGATTGCCCCTTGATGAAAGCACCTTTTGAAAAAACTTATGCCATTACCGCACCAGCAAAACAACATTTGCCAATAGCCCATCATATAAACGGATGTCCTCCCACTCCACTTGAGATTATAAAAGGGATTTTGGAATTTTTGAGGAAATTTGCTTCTAACTCATAAGTAGATTTAGGAATATTTACCCAGATCTACCTCTTTGTACTCTACTCCCATAAGCCCACAAGCTCTTTTAGTGATGTTTTGGATAGTAAAGCCAAATTTTTCAAATAGTAGATTTGCTGGTGCAGAAGCTCCAAAGCTCTCCATACCTAGTACATCATCAGCATATCTGTAGTACTCTGTAGCAGTTGCAGCCTCGATAGCTAGTACTTTTGTATCTGGGTTGATGACTGCATTTTTGTACTCACTATCTTGCTCGTTAAATAGATCCAAACAAGGTACTGATACTACATTGGCTTTGATACCAAGCACTTCTAAGTGACAAGCAGCTTGTAGTGCTGGCATCAGTTCACTACCACTAGCCATCAGTGTCAGAGTAGCACCCTCTCTTTGTTTGACTGCATATGCACCACGGCTCACATCTCCAAAATCTCTTTTTGGTTTGAGTGTTTTTAGCTTTTGACGGCTTAGTACAAATCCGTGTGGAGCATTCATGCTCAATGCACACTTCCATGCCTCTACATTCTCAGTAGCATCTGCTGGTCTCCATAGATAGAATCCTGGCATAGCTCTAAATTGTGAGATTTGCTCTATTGGCTCGTGTGTTGGACCATCTTCTCCTACACCGATACTATCGTGCGTCCAGATAAAGAAGTTTTGTATCTTGGTAAGTGCTGCTATTCTAACACTTGGTTTGAGATAATCACTAAAGACAAAGAATGTAGCATTGAATGGTATAACAGTGCCATATAGTGCCATAGCGTTAGTGATAGCTGCCATAGAGTGTTCACGGATACCAAAATGGATGTTTTTGCTTTTTGGGAAGTTGCCAAAATCTTTGAGTTCTGTTTTGTTTGATGGACCCAAGTCTGCACTACCACCGATAAATGACGGTATAGCTTTGGCTATTGCATTTAGGATTTTACCATTGCTATCGCGAGTTGCTATCTCTTTGGTATCGCTAAAATCTGGATACTCTATAGAGCCAAAATCAGGATTTAGCAAACGCTCAAGTGCTTCATTTTGCTCTACTAGTGGTGCTTGTTTAAATCTATGCTTCCAAGCTTTTTGTGCCAATTCACCCTGCTCTATCGCACATCTAAATCTAGCTAATACATCTTGTGGGATTTGGAAAGTCTCATCTGGGTCAAACCCCTCTTTTTGCTTGGATGCTCTGATGATATCTTCACCTAGTGGAGCCCCATGAGTATGGTGGCTTCCTTCTAGCTCTCCTGCACCTTTACCTATGATAGTGTTGGCTATGATGATAGTTGGCTTAGTAGCTTCTTTGGCTTTGGTAAGTGCTTCATCTATAGCATCATAGCAGTGTCCATTTATCTTTAGTACATTCCAGTTTTGTGCTTCAAATCTCTTGGCTACATCTTCACTCCAAGCTATGCTTGTATCACCCTCGATAGTGATAGAGTTGCTATCATATATAAGTATCAAATCTTTTAGCCCCAAGTGTCCAGCCAATGCACACGCCTCATAACTAATACCCTCTTGCAAATCACCATCACCACATAGACAATAGACTTTGTGGTCTATAAGCTCACAAGTGTCTGAGTTAACTTGATTTGCGGTATAAGCTTTAGCCATAGCAAACCCTACAGCGTTGGCTACCCCTTGTCCTAATGGTCCTGTAGTAATCTCTACACCAGGAGTGTGTCCATACTCAGGGTGTCCTGGAGTTTTAGAATCAAGCTGACGGAAATTTTTGAGATCATCCAAGCTTACATCATATCCCCAAAGGTGAAGTAGTGAATATATAAGCCCTGTACCGTGTCCGCCTGAGAATACCAATCTATCTCTATTTAGCCAAGTTGGATCTTTTGGGTTATGTACTAGATGCTCACTAAGTACTACTGCAATATCGGCTAATCCCATAGGAGCACCAGGGTGTCCTGAATTGGCTTTTTGTACCATATCTGCTGCTAAAAATCTTATAGTGTTTGCCATCTTTTTACGCATTTTGTTCTCTTCACTCATTACTGCCATTATCTTTCCTTTTTTAGTTTTTGTGTCTATATAAATATCTATCCATCAAAGGTTTGAGTGCATTTTGAAGCTTGTCTTCAAAACTCTCAAATCTCATCTCAATCTCTTTTGCCAACATATCAGCTTCACTCATAGCACTTTCTAAGCCAAGAAGATTTACAAAGCTGTTTTTATCTCCATCGTTATTTGTAGTCTTACCAGCTTCTTCTTCGCTTTGGGTTTCATCTATGATATCATCTTGTATCTGAAACAAAAGCCCCAAATCTATACCAAAGCTATAAAGACTATCTTGAGTGTGCTTATCTAACCCCACAATCACTGCTCCCATAGTCAAACTCGCAGCTATAAGTTTGGCTGTTTTGTTGATATGTAGAGTTTTGATCTGCTCTAGTGTAAGTGGCTGATTTTCAAAATAACAATCAATCGCTTGACCTAGTACCATACCTTGGCTACCGCCGTTTTCTCCTAGTAGCTTGATGAGTTTGATTTTGATATCATCTCTAAATGGTGCATTGGCTATAAGCAAAAACGCATCTGAGTTGAGGGCATCACCTGCCAAGATAGCTGTAGTCTCATCATAGATAGTATGAAGGGTAGGATGCCCCCTACGAAGCGGTGCATCATCCATAGATGGCAAATCATCATGGATAAGCGAATATGTATGAAACATCTCTAGTGCCAACGCCACACCCATAGCACTCTCATACATAAGCGGCTCATACTCTTGGACAATACTAAGAAGCAACATAGGACGAAACCTCTTGCCACCAGCTTTTAGCATCACTCCTAGTGCATCTTCGTATATAGGATGGTATGAGTTTACTCTTGGTAAATTCTCTTTTAGATACTGTTCAAATCTTTGCATAAATATACTCTTTTTGATATATGTGAAATTATATCTAATTTGGTTGATACTCCACCCCATAAATGAGGTGGATTCTTGCTTCATAGTAAACATATCTAGTAATTTACAAGAAACTACCCCGATAGAGGTTACTCCACAAGCTTTAAAGAATGGGCTATCCGACCACACTAAATTGCAATATATTTTTAGAAGCATTTATATCTCTATCATAGATAGCTCCACAACCTTTACAAGTTATAGTTCTATCTGATAGTTTTAAATCTTCTTTTATATATCCACAAGCGTTACACATTTTTGAAGATGGGAAAAACTTATCAAGTTTTCTCAATTCTCTACCATACCAAAGAGCTTTATACTCTAAAAATGTTAAGAACCTACCCCAACTTGCGTTAGCTATATGTTTACTTATTTTTTTGTTTCTAATCAAATTTTTAACTTTCAAATCCTCAACTGCGATAACTTGGTTTTCGCTTATCAGCTTAGTTGAGATTTTATGTAAAAAGTCTTCTCTTTGATTAGCTATATGTAATTGATGTTTAGCTACTTTAAGTCGTGCTTTTTCTCTATTAGCACTACCTTTTTGTTTTTTACTTAATCTTCTTTGTAATTTTTTGAGTTTAGAAGCTCCACCATTAATAAAGTGTGGTATTTTAATTTTAAGTCCATCACTTGTAACAGCAAAGTCTTTTAAACCCACATCAACACCTATCTCTTTTTTGAGTTTAGGTTTTAATGTAGGTTCATAATCTGTTAAGATTGACACAAAGTATTGATTAGCTTTATTTTTAGTTATTTTTATACTTCTGATATTACCTTTTATCTCTCTTGATAGCTTCATCTTTAGAGGTTTTTTGCATTTGCGTTGTCATTATAGCTTAAACTTTTTTTTGCTTCTTTATATGCTACTGTTCTCTGATTTAAGTAGTAGTTCCATACAAAGCGAGTTTGTCCAAACCAAATGTTTAACAATAGAGATGTTTCCTTATTAGGATATATTCTATATTTAAAACTTTTCATAGTGCTATTATAGCCTACTTTAACAGTATTTGCAAGTTTTGTTAAAATTTGATAAAATAACACTCATGAAAACAAATCAAAAATTAAAACTCATATCATTTTTCAAAAAAATAGTAGCATCACTAGCTATAGCCATATGGATATACATCATCTATACAATATCTCAACAAAAAGGTGAATTTAGTGAGATGGTACCATACTGCATGGGTAGCACTATGCTTATATTTGGAGTTCTAACTGGGGTGTTTAAAGCATTGGAGTATTGGCAGAAGAGTCTTAGCCAATAGTTGTCGCATTACAAACACTTTTTGGCTATATACTTCAACTGCTCTTCTAAGCTAAGATTTTCTACATCTACAACGATATCTGCTACTTTTTTATATGCTTTTTCACGCTCTTTGTATAGTGCTTTGGCTTTTTTCTCATCAGCAAAAAGTGGTCTTTTAGCTAGTTTGGCTTTGGAGTTTTTGGCATTTTTGAGACGGTTGTGTATCCACTCAAATGATGCATCTAGCAGTACGACTGTACCTAATTTTTTGAGATTTTTGACTTTGTAAAAGCCTCCACCACACGATATGAGTGTACCTTTGACATTATGCTCTATCCAGTTGGCAGTTTGTTGTTCACACTCCCTAAAATACTCTTCACCATACTTTTTAAATATCTTTTTGACCTCTTTATTCTCTTTGGACTCTATAAGATCGTCTGTATCTATGTTGTACACACCATATTTTTTGGCAAATGCTCTAGCAGTTGTACCTTTGCCTACACCCATGAAGCCTATTAGTATTATATTTTTTTTCATATCTGCTCTTTTGTTTTTGTTCATTGTATAAAATCAAACCTTAATCTTTTGCCACTTACCTTGGCTAAATCTCTTCCATAGCCATATAGCTTTGATAGTGGTATCACAAATCATAGCAACATATACATAGATGATATTTTCAAAATACCAGCTAAACAAAAATGCCGGTATGATTCTAACTAGCCATAATGATATAAGATTGATTTTAAGTACTGCTTTGCTATCTCCTGCACCCCTTAAAGCACCTGAAAGTACGAAACTAAAAGCAAGTGGGATTTGAGATAGCCCGACAACTCTTAGATACAAACTAGCTTCATCTATAACACTACTTTGAGAGGTAAAAGGACTTACAAGAATATGTGGCATAAAAATCATAAAAAATGACAACACAAACATCAATCCTGTTGCATATTTAAGAACTAACATCACATCAGCATATGACTGCTGTGGTTTTTTTGCCCCCAATCCTTGCCCCATTAGTGCCATTGCTGCTATGGTAAAGCCCATACCAGGCATAAATGAAAGCCCCTCAACTCTAAGCCCTATTTGATAACCTGCCAATGCATCTGTACCATAATGGGTGATAATAGCAGTAAAAAGCATAAAGCTACCAAAGGTCAAACTTCTTTCAATTGATGAAGGCACCCCTACTCTCAAGGCTCTTTTTAAAAGCGATGGGTTAAATTTGCTATTGGGTATATATATGCTTTTATGATTTAGATAAATCCACACATATACCCCAAATTCAAAGGCGTTGACTAGTACTGTAGAGATAGCTGCTCCATTGACTCCAAATGCAGGGATAAGCCAAAAACCACGAATCAATATGTAGTTAAATATCACATTTAGCACTATTGCTATGAGCTTAATCTTCATTGGTGTTTTGGTATCACTTGAAGCATTAAGGGCAGAGACAAAAACTAGCTTGATGAAGATAAAAGGCATCATCAAACTCAAAATCTTTACATATCCACTACCCAAAATCTCTACCTCTGGTGCTACACCAAGAAGATTATAGACATATGAAGCACCAAAATACCATACCACGATAGTAGGCAAACTAATCAACAATGCAAACCTAAGCATCGTAGCAAGACCAATAGAGGCTTTAGAAAAACTCTTGGCCCCTACAAACCTAGATAGAAGTGCTGAAGTGCCTACATGAAGCATAGTAAGCACTGCAAATATAAGCATCAATGTCTGTAACCCTAGTCCAACAGCAGCAGTAGCATATGCTGAGATAAATCCCACCATCACCAAATCTGTCATCACTTGAAGCATATCAAGCAAAGAGTTGAGTGCAGCAGGTAGTGCTAGAGATAGTACCTTTTGGTGGGTTTTGGGAAAGAGTTTGACCATATCAAACCATCTTGCTTAGATGCACCCAAAGCAATACTATCACTAGTGAAGATACACCCATAACTACACCTACACCACTAAGCCATCTAGCTTTTTTGAACCTCTGCCATCCTACATATGCACCATATAGATACACCAAGCTTAAAATCACTTCAGGGGTATATGCCATCACACTAAGCCCTCTTTTGGCAATCAAAGTAGATATTGCTACAAATGCAGCATATACAAAGCTACCGGTAATAAGTAACATCGATAACTCAAATATCCAAAATAGCATAGCATAAAATTTCTGCTCTTTTTTCTCATCATATATATGGTTTGTCTCATTCATATCATATCTCCAATACTTTTTTGAGTGCTTCAAGCAGTGCTTGTTTTTCTATGGTTTTGATTTGATTAGTGTATTCTTCTAAACTTAAGTTGCTTTTAGAGATAGATTTTTGGAGTATTATCTCTCCACTATCTAGCTGACTACTAACCCAATGCACACTAACGCCACCATCACCATGCTCATCGCTATAGCTTCTCTGTATAGCGTGTAATCCTTTATGTCTAGGTAAAAGTGATGGATGCAAGTTGATAGCTCTAAATGCGTTGGTAAATATGGGAGTCAGTATCCTCATAAATCCAGCTAAGACCACCAAATCAAGCTCATAGCCTGATAGTGTTTCTACAACCTTACTATCAAAATCTTCTCTACTATCGTATAACTTAGAGTCTATCACTATAGGCTCTATACCATATCGCTTGGCTATCTCTATACCACCGGCATTTGGGTTATTGCTAATGGCTACTACTATCTCATAACCATCTTGGTTTTTGGCTAGATACTCAAAATTGGTTCCAGCCCCACTAAAAAGTACTGCTATCTTTTTGCTACTCATAATATTACTTTTTTTGATGCCATTATATAGCTAAATGGCTTCAAGATTTGCCAAAGTCTCTACAATATCTTGTGGCAACAGGCTATATGATGCACCTTTATATACACTAGAAGCCTTTGCAAGTGCCAATGATGCATTGACAGCACAAGATAGGGTATCTTGTCTTTGTGCTAAAAGTGATACTATCAAGCCACTCAACGCGTCTCCACTGCCACCTTTGCTGAGATTGGATTTGGCATATGGGTTGATATATGTTTTGTGTTGATAAGCTATAAGCATATTAGACCCCTTTAGCAATAATACTACATGTGGGTAGAGTTGGCTAAATCTTTTGGCTATATCAAATCTATGGTTTTGGATATCTTCTATACTCAACACTTCTCCTGTCAAAATCTTCCACATAGATGCAAACTCTTTTGGGTGTGGAGTGATGATAATTTTTCTACTCTCTTGAGACAATATATTTAAAAGTTTTGGCTCATAAAAAGCATCTGCATCTAACACTATAGGTATATCACTATCTATAACATTCTTTTGCAAAAATTCATCATCAAAATATCCGCCAAGCCCCATCCCTATAGCTATAGCAGTAGTATTAGTAGGCAAATTATCACTTTGCATCAGATGATGTGGTATAGTGAGTTTTTGTGCTGTTATCAAGGTAGTTAGCCCCGCACCAAATCTAGCTGAAGCCATACCCGCTATCACTCCAGCTCCCTCTTTATCACCTACAAATATCGCACTATGACCAAATGTGCCTTTGTGGGTGGTTTTTTGCTCTCTAAGAGGTAGTCTCATATCACTAAACTCTAGCAAATATGTATCGCTTGTAAGCTCATACATCTTGCGACTAACCCCCAAATCCACACACAAAATCTTACCTACATACTCTTTAGCACTATCGCTATATAGTGACTTTTTCAATGCTCCCATTGTGATAGTAACATCAGCACCAAACACCTCATCACACACTCTACCATCTTCTAAGATACCAGTTGGCACATCACAAGCTATTTTAAATGCATCTAATGTGTTGATATCTTGAAGTAGCTTTATAGTATCTCTATCTAACTCTCTATTGAGTCCTGCACCAAATATAGCATCTACCACTACATCACAAGGAGTTATCTCATCTACTACAATCAAACCTAACTGTGTAGCTCTTTGAAGTTGCAGTTTTGCCATATCTGATTTGACACCAAAAGGCATATAAAGCTTCACATCATAATCACCATACAGTCCTCTTGCCAACACTATCCCATCAGCTCCATTGTTGCCCACGCCACTAACTATAAGCACTGATGAGTTTGGCTCAAAATGGTTTTTGATATACTCACTCATCCCCCTAGCAGCATGCTCCATTAATATATCTTCACTCAACCCATACTCATCATAACATCGCTTATCCATCTCATAACAAGAATCAAAAACTTTTTGCATATTGACACCTCCAATTGTGTTGTTGCCGTTTTTATATTGACATTACTATAAAACTTATGATGTAATAGACATTACAATTCGCCTTCGGGCAGACCTACCTTTTAGGTAGGGTCAATAAGCCTTTTTAATTTTTCTACTATATATTCAAATTCTTTTTTATCAAACTGTTCCACACATTTTCCTAATAATTTAAATACACCTAATATGATGCCATAAATTTACTTTAATCTAATCTCGGTATAATTCGCGACTAAATTATTGTATTCCTCGTGGTGGAAAATACTCAATAGAAAGGGGGTGAATTGCGATGCCAGGAATTAAAGTAAGTCCTAGAGACTCTTTTGATGATGCTTATAGAAAGTTCAAAAGACAATGCGATAGAAACCTAATCGTAACTGAAGCTAGAGCTAGACAATACTATGAGACTAAAACTGAAAAGAGAAAAAAAGAGAAAATTGCAACTCGCAAGAAAATCCTCAAAAAACTTTTCATGCTCAGAAGATACGAGTCAAGACTCTAATTTTCGACTATTTTGTAGAGCTTTTTGCTCTACGATACACTCCATTTACAAATTATCCCAGATTATGCATTAGACTTTTATCAAAGTAGAGCCAATGCTTTGCAATAGGGGTTTTGATAAATTTTGCAGGACTACCTGTTTGGTAATTCAAAAAATTTAGCAAAGTTCCTATTGGCAAATGATTTGCACTAATTTGTGAATTTCTAATGCATAATTTGGGATTATCCTACATAACAAGCCCAAATTATCATATTTTTTGCTAAAATGATACTTATTATTTACTATGCAAAGGACTCTTATGCGTTTTACGACACCATTACAACAAGACTCTATCAAGATTATGCTACTTGGCTCAGGAGAGCTTGGCAAAGAGGTAGCAATAGAAGCTCAAAGATTGGGTATCGAGGTAGTAGCTGTGGACAAATACGACAATGCTCCAGCTCATCTAGTAGCCAATAGAAGCTATGCTATAGATATGCAAAATGAGGCAGCCGTACTAGAAGTCATAGAGAAAGAGAAGCCTACTTATATATTGCCTGAAGTTGAAGCTATATCCATCTCAGCACTATTTGAAGCAGAAAAAAGAGGATATCATGTCATCCCAAATGCTGAAGCGGTAAATAAAACTATGAATAGAAAAAATATCCGTGTTTTTGCAGCAGAAGAGTTGGGACTTACGACTAGTAGATATGAGTTTGTAACCACACTAGATGAACTAAAAAGTGCAGCCGCTAGGATAGGTTTCCCTTGTGTTATCAAGCCAGTGATGAGTAGCTCTGGTCATGGACAAAGTATAGCTAAGAGTATCAATGATTTGGACAAATCTTGGGAGATTGCCAAAGAGGCTAGAGGTGATGCTAGTGAGCTTATAGTCGAAGAGTTTATCAAGTTTGATTATGAGATTACTTTGCTGACAGTTCGCAATGAAAACGGTACTGTATTTTGCAAACCAATAGGTCATATCCAACAAGATGGAGATTTTATACTATCTTGGCAACCGATGCCTATGAGTGAGATTGCTCTTAAAAAAGCTCAAGATATAGCCAAAGCAGTTACTGATGGTCTTGGCGGTAGGGGTATCTTTGGTGTCGAGTTCTTTGTCAAAGGCGATGAAGTTTATTTCTCAGAGCTTAGCCCTAGACCACACGATACGGGCATGGTTACACTCATCACCCAATCTCAAAGTGAATTTGCTCTGCATGTGAGAGCTGTTCTTGGATTGCCACTAGAGTTTACATACTATGGTAGTGGTGCTTGTGGTGCATATAAAGCTACCAATGAGAGCCATAATCCTGTGATAGATATCCCTGATAGTGCATTTAGTACCAACTCTTATGTAAGAGTCTTTGGTAAACCAGAATCGCACATAGGTCGTAGGATGGCTGTAAGCTTGGTACTAGATAGTGATGTGGAGTTGGCTAAAACCAAAGCCAGAGAGATAGTTGATAATATCAGCGATTGTTAGGAGCATATAATGAAACTCAATATTGTCATATTAGATAGGGAGACACTTGGGGATGATTTGGATATCTCAGCACTGCAAGAGATAGGAGATGTAACTGAATATGCCAATACAACCAAAGATGAAACAGCCACAAGAATCCAAGATGCCCATATCGTCATCTCAAACAAAGTAATCCTTACCAAAGAGATGATGATTCAAGCATCCAAACTCCAACTAGTATGCATAGCTGCAACGGGTATGAACAATATTGAGCTTGATGCTGCAAAAGAGCTTGGCATAGAGGTTAAAAATGTAACAGCCTACTCAACACCATCAGTAGTGCAACACACATTTGCAATGCTATTTTATCTACTAGAGCATATGAAATATTATGACCATATAGTACAAAGTGGCTTATGGAGTCTATCTGGAGTCTTTACAGATTTGCACCATCCATTTTTTGAACTCTCAAACAAGAGATGGGGGATAATCGGGCTTGGTACTATTGGATTGGAAATTGCAAAGGTAGCATCTAGCTTTGGTATAGAGGTGAGCTACTACTCTACATCTGGACTCAACCAAAACTCTAGCTTTGCACAAAAAGAGTTAGATAACTTACTCAAAGAATCTGATATCATATCTATACACGCACCACTCAACGAACACACCCTAAACCTCATCAACGATACAAACCTACCACTACTCAAAGAAAAAGCCATCATACTCAATCTAGGCAGAGGTGGTATCATCAATGAAACTGATTTGGCTTATGAGCTAGATAGAAGAGAGATATATGCAGGTCTTGATGTGGTGCAAAAAGAGCCTATCGATATGGACAACCCATTGATGAAGATAGAGCATAAAGATAGATTGCTTATCACTCCACATATCGCTTGGACTAGTATAGAGGCAAGAGAAAGATTGCTTAAAGGTATAGTTGACAATATCAAAGATTTCCAAAAGACAAAGGGGTTTTATGTATGATATTTTAGTCGTAGGCTCAGGAGGAGCTGGACTAAGCAGTGCGATAGAAGCCAAAGAAAATGGAGCAAAAGTTGCCATCGTGTGTAAACACTACCCTACCAACTCACAAACTACTATGGCTCAAGGTGGCATCAATGCAGCACTTGGAAATATCAAAGATGACTCTACAACCCTGCACACCCAAGATACCATAAAATCAGCTCATAGTTTGTGTGATGAGAACAAGGTAGAGTATATGTGCGATATGGCTCCACGCATCATAGAAAAGTTAGAAAATATTGGCGTGCCATTTTCTAGGATAGATAATGCTCCTACTCCATTAAAATCTATCGCACAAAGATTTATGGGTGGCGCTAGTGTGCCTAGAGCTTGTTATGCACAAGACTACACCGGTCTTAAAATCCTACATACCCTCTATGATAGAGCATTGCAACTTGGCATAGAGATAATAGACGAACACTATTTGCTCAATCTCATAGTAGAAGATAGCATATGTTTGGGTGCTACATTTTTGGATATCGCTACAACTCAAGTCAAATCTATATATGCCAAAAGCACTATCATAGCCACTGGTGGATATGCAGGAATTTATGAAGGGTATAGCACCAACGCTTATGGGGCAGTAGGTGATGGTATAGTCTCAGTTATCAATGCTGGTGGAAGTGTAAGCGATATGGAGCTTGTTCAGTTTCACCCCACCGCACTTGCCAACTCATCTATACTTGTGAGTGAGAGTGCTAGAGGAGAGGGAGGATATCTGCTCAATAGCGACAATGAGAGATTTGTAGATGAACTAAAACCTAGAGATGAAGTAGCAAGAGCTATCTATGCACAACTTCAAAACAACAAATCAGTATATCTTGATATCCGTCATCTAGGAGAGCAAAAACTCCAAGAGCTACTACCACAAGAGATAGCTTTGTGCAAACTTCACGAAGATATAGACCCAGTAAATGAGCTTATACCGATTAAACCTGTAGCACACTACTCTATGGGAGGAGTAGAGGTAGATGAAGCACAAAGAGTTGTCGGTATCCAGGGGTGCTTTAGTGCAGGAGAGTGTAGCAACTCCAAAGTACACGGTGCCAACAGATTAGGAGGCAACTCACTTCTTGAGATTTTGGTATTTGGTACCAAAGCCTCAAGTGAAGCACTCAAATATATCAAAAATATCTCCGATATCAAGCCAAATGACACCCAAGAGAAGCAAGATAAGTCCTATATAGACTCTTTGTTTGAGCCAAAAGATAGTATCAATATCTATGCACTCAAAAAACAACTAGGAGAGATTTTGTACACTCAAGCTGGGATACTAAGAGACGAGGATGGACTACAAGAAGCTCATAACAAAATATCAGCCATCTATCAACAGCTAAGCAATGCATCTTTGCAAGATAACTCAAAAGTACACAACCAATACTTAGTAGAGTTTTTGGAGCTTAAAAACGCTCTTGTTTGTGCCTCTTTGCTCATCCAAGGTGCCATAAAACGCCAAGAGTCCAGAGGTGCACACTACAGAAGCGACTATCCACAAGAAGCAAGTTCATTCCAACACTCAATCATCCAAAACAAAAAGGATTCTTTATGCAAATAAAAATCCAAAGAGATACAAAGTGTGAGAGTTTCAAGATAGAAAATGCAATTACTTTGCTATCTGCACTCTATGAGATAAAGCAAACCCAAGATGCCACATTGACATTTGCTTCAGGGTGCAAATCTGGCATCTGTGGTGCATGTAGCGTAAGAGTCAATGGCAAAGAGCAGTTAGCTTGTGCATACAAAGTCCAAGACAATGACCTCATAGAGCCACTAAATTACCACCAAAGACAAAGAGATTTAAAAGTAGATAAAACAAAACCACACCAAAAGCTAAAAAAAGCTGCATCTTATCTACACTCATACATCCCATCAACCCTAACTCACCAAGATGAGTTAAGTTTACATATACAAAGTGATTGTATATTGTGTGATAGTTGCTATTCTGCTTGTCCTGTGATGGCGGTCAATGAAGAGTTTCTAGGACCTTTTGCCCTAACTCGTGCCTATAGATACGCCAAAGACAAAAGAGAAGATGATGCAAAGTCCATCATAGATGCAGTAGTAACAAATGGCATATGGGACTGCACACTCTGTGGTGAGTGTAGTGCAGTATGTCCAAAAGGCATAGACTCCAAAATGGATATAACAAATCTAAGAAGCTTAGCAGTACAACATGGACACATGGATCCAAACTTTGCAACTGCTAGTTTTGGTACACCTGATTTTAGTGGTGGATTTGGGTTTGACCCAAATGGTGGGTTTTAAATATCCCTAGGATCTACAATCTTACCAGCTATGGCACTAGCAGCGGCTACTGCTGAGTTGGCTAGGTATATCTCAGATGTTCTTGCACCCATTCTTCCTACAAAGTTACGGTTGGTAGTAGCTACACATCTCTCACCATCACCTAATATCCCCATATATCCACCAAGACATGCTCCACAAGTTGGGTTACTCACAACTGCTCCAGCGTTGATAAGAGTCTCTATAAGTCCTTCTTTTTGGGCTTGAAGTAGGATTCTTTGAGTACCTGGTGTTACTATCATACGGGTGTGTTTTGCTACTCTTTTGCCTTCTACTATCTTGGCAGCTATTCTCAAATCTTCAAGTCTTCCGTTGGTACAAGAGCCAATCATAACTTGATCGATTTTTAAATCATCGCTCACTGCTTGTTCTATGCTTTTACCATTGCTTGGCAAGAATGGATAAGCGATAACTGGTGAGAGAGATGCTGTATCTATAGTGATAGTTTGACAATAAGTTGCATCGCTGTCAGCTTGGTGAATAATAGGCTCTGCTCTAAGATTACCATTTTCTTCTTCTCTTTGTTTTAGATACTCTAGTGTGATATCATCTACAGCAAATAGACCATTTTTGGCACCTGCTTCGATGACCATGTTACACATAGAAAATCTATCTGCCATACCTAGATGCTGTACTGCTTCACCTGTAAACTCTATAGCTTTGTACAATGCACCATCAACACCAATCATACGGATAAGCTCAAGGATGATATCTTTTCCATATACATGTTTGCCTGGTTTGCCTTTGAGTTCTACTTTGATAGTCTCTGGTACTTTAAACCAATTGCCACCTGTAATCATACCAAATGCCAAATCTGTACTTCCCATACCAGTAGCAAATGCACCTAATGCACCATGAGTACATGTGTGGCTATCTGCACCAATGATAACATCACCAGGAATCACCAAACCTTTTTCAGGCAAAAGTGCATGCTCTATCCCCATATCTTTTTCATCAAAAAAATATTTCAAATCATGCTTATATGCAAAATCACGACTGATTTTGGCTTGGTTGGCTGAAGCTATATCTTTGGCTGGAATGTAGTGGTCCATCACTATACAAAAGTTATCAGGTTTGGCAAGTTTCTCTGCTCCACTTCTCTCAAAAGCTTTGATAGAAATTGGGGTAGTGATATCATTTCCTATAATCATATCGATATCAACTCTGACAATCTCACCCGCTTTTACATCATATCCAGCGTGTTGTGAAAAAATCTTTTCAGTTATCGTTTGTCCCATATTTGTTGTCCTTGATATTTTATTGGTGCAATTATACCCAAATTAGGTTTATGATATAATCTGTTTATGAAAATAGAAGAGTTAAAAGCCATAGCATCAAGATTAAGCGAGTTTGAGTACATAGCAAAAGCATATAGAGTAGAAGATAATGCCATTGAGTTGCATCTAAAATTGCCAAAAAGTAGCGATGCACAAAACAAAACACACTCATATATATTTGATATGACAAGGGGTCATAGCACTATATACAAAGCCCCACCACAAAAACCAATACAAAGATACAATGCCCCGTTTGATACACTACTTTTTTCACTACTATCTAGTAGCAAACTCCAAGATGTGTCATTACATAACAATGATAGAATATTACGCTTCAAAGTAGCACCCAAAAGTAGCTACAAAAACCAAGTCGTGTATCTACAGCTTGAATTTACCGGCAAATACACAAATGCTATCTTGCTTGATGAAAATAATACTATCATAGAAGCACTCAAACATATAGATAGCTCTAGTTCATTTAGAGTGATTCGTCCAGGGGTTACTTTAGCAGATATCCCAGCTAAAACTCAACCACAAATTGGTAGTGATATCAAAGATATAGACACACTACTAGAGCAAAGATATATAGAGCTATCAAACAAAAAGCTACAAAATCTCAAAAAACAAAAGCTATACCAAATCCAAAAAAAGATAGATAAACTCCAAAAAGAGTTAGATAGATTATCAAACGAACAGAGTCTAAAAGAAGAAGAAAACAGATACAAAGAGTATGCAAATATTATCCTAGCAAACCTGTACCAAATCAAACACTACGATACCAAACTCAAAGCTTATGATTTTAGCGGTAATGAGATAGTTATCAAATTCCCAAAAGATATAAAAGTAAACCGTTTGAGTGATTACTTTTTCAACCTATCAAAAAGAGCTAAAAACAAAGCCAAAAATATACACATAGAAAAAGAGAACCTACTTAGCAAAAAAAGCTTTTATGAAAATATAGCTTATGCCTTACAAAATGCCAAGAGTCCATATGAACTAGAGCTACTAGTACCAAAAAGGGGTAAATCCCAACGCAAAAAAGCTAAACTTAAAGATGGTGAACTATTTTGGATAGATGACTACAAAGTCATGGTAGGACGCAACTCAAAAGAGAACCAAAAACTACTATCTATAGCTAAATCAAATGATATCTGGATGCACATAAGAGATGTGCCTTCAAGCCATGTCATAATCCGTACAGATAAACAAAACCTACCAGATAGCCTAATTCAAGCAGCAGCAAAATTATGTGTAGATTTTTCTGTCAAAAATCCAGGAGATTATGAGGTGGACTATACAAAACGAAAATTTGTCAAAGTACAAGAAGGCTCAAATGTACTATACAATAAATACAACACCATAAAAGTAACCAAAGAAGGTGTAGAAATAAGAGTTTGATAAAGATATTTTATTTTAGTGATTGACAGCACTAAAGCTTAGTGCTGTCATAAGGTGAGATTAACTATTTCTCCCAACTTCCGCGATAAGGCACACAATTTAGTTTTCAATAGCATCTAGTATCTGTTTTTGAATATTTGATGGATTTATAGGTATAACTTCATCATCAATTTTAATAGCAATAATATGTTCAATAACCTTTCGTAAAAACTTTTGAGAAAAATCAAATGTAATGTTATTAACTTTTAACTTTCTCTCAAATTCCTTATAAAAGGCATATGATACAAAGCTAATAAGAATGTGAGCTTTAATCCTACTCTCAAGCCTATGATATATAGGTCTAATCCTAAGGTCAGTTTTTGATATTCTAAAAGCCCTTTCAACTTCATATTGATTTTGATAGTGTTGAATCACTTCATTTGGTGTAAGTGTAAAATCATTGGTTACAAATCCTTTAATACCATCAAGCCTCTCATCTTGAATAATCTTATTGGGATTGAGTCTATATTTGATACTACACTTATCATCTATATCAAGATATTTAGCATAGTAGGATAGTTTTAAATCAGATTTTGTGATATTTTTTTTATGGGTCAAGACAACTTAAAGAGGTATAAAGTGGAAAGAAAGTACTATTATACCGATGAAAAACAAGTATGTAAAACGTTCAAGAATTTCAGAGACAAAATTTAGAGAGATAGTAAAACTATTTTCA
>Ga0256913_10000430_pt1 | contig 21673 bp, 19 predicted proteins | sample Axial_MatmetaG_FD_185970 | JGI IMG/M metagenome (GOLD analysis project Ga0256913, IMG submission 185970) | Deep-sea worm associated microbial mat communities from Axial Seamount, Juan de Fuca Ridge, Pacific Ocean - Axial_Mat | ecosystem: Environmental > Aquatic > Marine > Oceanic > Microbial... | reverse complement strand
GAACCGTCAACATTGGTTGCATTTGTTTCGACAATATCCCCTTCAAACTCAATTGATATTGCAATTCTAAAATCTTTCATTATACTTTTCATCTCCTCGGTCCATTCATCATCCTCATCATTTGTCTCGGTTTCTACCTCCACCTCTTCCTCTTCAATTTCTGTCTCCTTTTCTTCATCATCGGGCATATATATTACAAGCGTTGCCGGATTTCCTTTTGTAAATTTGAAAGTAATATCATCTTCTGGTGTATCTTCTTCATCTTCGTCGAAAGGAGATGTTTTATCGGAAACGTCTTCATTCATCTTTATTTTATTAATATCATCAAATTCAAAAATTGCTTTATATCCCTCGCGTCCATTTTCTTTAAGTGCTTCACCAGAAACATATCGAACACCCTTACCGAGACCTTTTGCTTCATTTCTCAAATCGTCTTCGTCAAATAAACTAAACTCTTCATGATTTGTTGAATCATTACCCATTGCCATAAATCCTTTAAGCATCTGTACCATTGCCGAATTCATATACACAGTTTCTTCAATTGTTCCTGAACCGTCGGTCCTGAGAAACATTTTGTATTGAACATCAATACAACCGGTTAAAGTTAGCGTTAAAAAAAGAACAGGCAAAAGTTTATATAATTTATTCATAGTACCTCCTATATTTTATAGAAAATTACTTTAATAATTGATTAAATGATTTAATTAATATAAATAAATATTATTGAAAAATTGAACTAACTTATAATTATATTTCGCACCTTAATTTTTTGGTTGAATGATGATATATTATGAGATTATTGGATATTTAGGATCGTTTTTGGTTGCACTTTCTCTATCGATGAAAAGCATCAGGTATTTGAGAAGAATAAATTTATTTGGCGCATTTACATTTTCTATTTATGGGTTGCTAATAGGAGCTTATCCGGTTTTTGCACTTAACGGATATATTGTTCTGGTTGATATTTATTATTTGTATAAAATGCACAATACTAAAGAAGACTTTAAGTTGGTTCCGGTGTTGGATAAAAAGCATGTTTACCTTAAGGAGTTTTTAGAGTTCTATGCAAAAGATATAGAAGTATATTTCCCTAATTATAAAAATCTGGATTTGGAAGAGCTAAGTTGTTTTTTTGTTTTAAGGGATGTTAGACCTGTTGGTTTGCTGATTATAGAAGAAAAAGAAAATGACGAAATTGAAATTCATTTGGATTACGCAATACCTGATTATAGAGATATGAAATCGGGGAAATATGTTTTTAACTCTGAAATGAAGTTTTTTAAGAATAAAGGTTATAAAACCCTGGTTTCAAAAACAACAGTTGAAAAACACAAAAAATATTTGTTGAATATAGGTTTTAAGAAAAGCAACAAAGAAGAAAACACATTTGTAAAAGATATATAGTTATTCAAAAATGAGGCTAAAACAACGAATCCTTTTAAAGTTTTTTACATCAAATCATGATAAAAAATATGGAGTTTTAAAAAATGCAGCAGAATTCTCAACCAAAAGTTATTATATTTACAACCCCAACTTGCAGTTTCTGTAATGCTGCAAAACGATACTTTAGAGAGAAAAGAATTCGGTTTACCGATGTGGATGTTTCTAGAGATCAAAGAGCAGCTGCTGATATGCAGAGACGAACTGGTCAAACAGGAGTACCTGTGATTTTGATAAATAATAGACCAATAGTTGGGTTTGATAAACCCAAAATTAATAGAATGTTAAACATAAACTAAGAGGAGATACAAAAATGACAGTTAAACCTTTAGACGACAGAGTTCTTGTTGAAGTAACAGAAGAAACTGAGAAGACATCATCAGGTATTATTATTCCTGACACAGCAAAAGAAAAACCAAGAATGGGTACTGTTATTGCTGTTGGAACAGACGAAGATCTTCAAGAAAAAATTAAAGAAGGTGACAAGATATTATTTGCAAAATATGGCGGCGAAGATATCACAGTTGATGGTAATGAGTATAAAATAGTTCAGCGCGGCGATATTTTAGCAATATTGTCTTAATAGCTGTTATTTAATCGCTTTTTACAGCCCGGATTTGTAAATAACAGATCTGGGCTTTTTTATTTTAAAATGGTGGTAATGAATTATTTCAAAGTCATTAAATGATTTGCAAGAATGCTTAATTCCTCATCGTTTAGCTTGTCAACAGAAACCATTCCCATTCTGTATTTCCCTTTATGTCTTTGAACCCTGGGATCATTGGAAAAAGCACGGGGATCTTTTAAAAATTTAAGCAATTCTTCCTTTGTCCAATCTTGTCCGACTTTGGTAAGAGAAGGGCCGGAAGCAGAACCATCCAGATTAGGACCGTGGCAATCCATGCACTTATTATTGCTGATCAAAATTTCAACTTGACTAATTTGTTCTGTTTGAGTTGAGTTATATCTATTGCTGCTGTCATATGATTCATCTTCATTTCTGCTTGTTAATTTCGATAATGCAAGTAGAATAACAAACAATACTAAAAAGATTGAAACCCATTTTTGAGCATTTGTCATATTTTATCCATTCTGTTTGAGTAATTAATTAAATTCTTCACTCATTTGTTTTTCGTAAAATTTGCGGTATTCTACAATAGATTCATAAATTGTCCCGGCAATCTCTTTTCGCCCTTTTTTACTTTTCAAATAAGCTTCATCTTTTCTGTTAGATATAAATCCTGTTTCAACTAATACACTTGGCATTGAAGCGCCAACTAACACATAAAATCCTGCTTGTTTAACACCACGAGCGGGAACTTTCAGTTCTTTTTCCCATTTCTGATACAATATTTCAGCAAATCTTTCAGAATATCTAAGATAAGCGGAATGAGCCATAGTTACTAAGATAAAGTTTTCATCAGTTAACGTTTGATAACGTTCCGGATTATCTTCATACTTGATAACACTGTTTTCCATTTCCGCAATTTTTATCGCTTTTTCCGTTTTACCCGGACGAAGCAAATAAACTTCAAATCCACGAATTTTTGAGTTTTTTCTACCTAATGAATTTGCATGAATGGATATAAATAACTTCCCGTTATTTTCGTTTGCAATTTTTCCGCGTTTATATAGCTCAACAAATTTATCTTTTGTTCTTGTTTGCACCACTTTTACATCAGGCATTTTTGTTTTCAATATTTTGCCCAATTCCAGTGCAACTCCAAGATTTACGTCTTTTTCCTTTAACCCTGTCACTCCAATTGCCCCGGGATCTTTACCGCCATGACCAGCATCAATAACAATTACATCAAAATTCCATTTGTTTTTATCAATTTCTAAATTTTTTGTTAGTTTATCTAGAGCTCCATTTTGGATTGTTATTAAAATATCGTCCGTATCAATATCTTTTGAAGATGATTGTAATGAATCGGCATATTTGACACCATTCTTTAAAAGAAATTCAATTTGTTTATTTCCTCTAATGTTTTTTACTTTTACTTTCCGAACAACTCCGGCCGGTTTAGCACTTTTTATCAGAGCCGGATCAATTGATGCTCCGGAAACAAAGAAGAATAGTTTTCCCTCATGAATAGAAGAACTGTATTTATTTATTCTACGACTTGTTTTTAACCTAATTAACGTCCCATTTGCCATTTCGGTAATTTCCATTCCATAGATATCATAATTTGATATACGTTTTGCAGAAGGACTTTTTGCTACTGTAATTTCTGACGGCGTTGTATGTTTCAGTTGTGCAAAAATATCGGATTGATCACTGGTAACTATCAAATCCTTTGTTTTTTTATTATATTTTAACTTTTTTTGGTAGGCAATCTCTATATATTTCAATGTGTATTCAATAGGCAGAAAAACATCGTTATTAATTAATAGTGTCGAGATAGGTATTTGAAAAACTAAATTTGTGTTTTCGTTTTTATCAGTAAGTACTATAAATTGATTTTTTGCTGTGACTTTAAGATTAAAATTGTCAAATTTCATCTCAACTTTTGCTGCTGCCGGGTTGTAATAATAATTACCTGATAAGACCTTGGAAATATCTTTTGCAGAAATATACGTTAATCCTTTTCTAACAATTGAAGAAATTTGAGCTTTTTTACCATTCTTAGAAACGGAAACCTTCAGGAGTCGCTGCCCGTTAACAAAGGAAACAAATAAAAATAGAAATAATGATATATAGATTATAATACTTTTTTTCATACTATCCGATAAAAGGAATCATAAACGAAGATTTTTTCTTATATTCGATGTATTTATCGCCAAAATATTCAGCCATTACTTCCTCTTCTTTCTTTGCTCTTAGAATAAAAAGAGGTAATTCGGCTAATAAAACAAGCGGAACAACTAAGAAACTACATAGGGCAATTCCAAGTCCAAGATCACTTATAATTTGGCTAAGATATTGTGGATGTCTAACTATTTTATGCATACCTGTAGTAACCAATTGATGGTTTTTCTTTATTACAATTGCTTGAGAATAATTCTCTTTTAAATTTTTAAATGAGCGCACTTGTAACCATGAAAAAATTATAAAGACAACCAGTCCAATTATTCTTATTGGGAGTAAATCATTGGTATAATTTAGTGTACCAATTTGAAACAGACCAAGTATCTGGAGCACTAAAATTAGGGCTGAAGTATTTAACGGAATCTTCTGAAGATAGGTCTTTGGTTTCTTTTCATTTTTAGTAACAGTCCCTTTTAACCCTCCTTTGGCTGTGGCAGAATTAGCAAAAATTGAAAAAACAAGAGCTACAAGTGAAATTATATTTATTGCATCCATAAGCTGTTTTATGCCTTTTTTTATATTAAAATTTAATTAACTGTAATATAATAAAATCTTGTGTAAAAGAATTCCTCAAATAAGATTATAATTAAGAGAGAAATATGTCCTAAAATTTTTTATGGTTGATTTACTATCATAAAAAATAATGGCACCAACTTTGCGTTAAAGTGTGTATTAGATAACAAAAAATTAAGTAATTATGAACACCGGACAAATGATGTTAACAATTGGGGCTATGATGCTACTCTCATTAGTTTTGCTAAGAGTAAATAGTGGCTTTTTGAGTACAAATACAGTTTTAATGGAAACAAAATTTGGTGTGCTTGGAGTATCTTTAGCAACTTCTGTAATGGAAGAAGCAAGTGGAAAAGCATTTGATGAACATACCGACAGTAATACTGTTACGGATCTAAATGATTTAAGCTCATTAGGACCAGATGGCGAAGTATATCCTAATTTTGATGATTTTGATGACTATGACGGATATGAAAAAATTGTTGATACAATGCCATCAGCTATATTCCAGATTAGTTGTAAAGTAGATTATGTGAATACAAGTAATCCGGATGTTGTTAGCGGTTCAAAAACATGGAATAAAAAGCTAACCGTTACAGTCACAAGTCCTTCCAGTCAAGATACAATCAGAATGTCAACAATTTATAGTTATTTTTATTATAGGTAAACAAAATGGGTTTTAGCACTTTAATAGATATATTAGGTTCAATAGTGGTTGGCGGTTTGTTGTTAATGATACTTTTCCGCATTAACGATACAGCAGTTGCAAATTCATTTCAATACAATGGCGAAGCAATTGCACAAAGAAACTTAGTTGAAGTAGTAAGATTACTCGAATATGATTTCAGAAAAATCGGATATTGCAAAGATTGGCAAGCAATTCCAGATCCTTCACAAGCAATTATTAGGGCAGATAGTACAAGCATTACATTTTTAACTGATGAAAATTCTGACGGGGTTGTTGATACAATGGCATACTACCTTGGTTCAGTTGAAGAACTAGCACATACAGAAAATCCACGAGATAGAATGTTATATAGAAAAGTGAACCATCAAGAACCATTGAGTGCAAATTTAGGAGTAACAAAGTTTGATTTAACTTATTATGATGCATTTGGTGCAGAGATACCATTTCCAATTTTAATTCCTGGTGAAATCAATACTATTCAAATTGATATTGTCTTGGAGGATATTGCGGCATATGATCAGAAATATAACAAAGTTTTCTGGAGACAAATTCGTCTCGCAGCAAGAAATTTAGGTAACAGATAGGAGTAGTTTATCATGGGCGGTAAAGCGGCAATTTTATTGGTTTTAGGATTTAGCTTAATATTTTTAGTTTACGGACATAGATTTAATAATTTATCCACCGACTCAATTGATAACTTAAGCAAATATTATATTGAAACAAAGGCACATAATATTGCAGTTAGCGCAGCAAATCTAGCGGCAAATGAACTTTTTAGAGATAAAACATGGGAAGAAGGCTTTGAGGATGTAAGTTTTGATGGTGGTACGTATAATGTTTATGTAAGCAATAATGTCACAGCTACTGGAAAAGTTGTTATATGTCATATTCCTCCGGGAAATCCATCTGCACAAAAAACTATGAGCTTACCATCTTCTGCTATTAGCGCACATTTAGCTCATGGAGATCATTTAGGTCCTTGTTCCGGTGACGTACTTGACGATCAGAAAGCAGTAATTATAGCTGAAGGAACTTATCAAGGTATAACAAAAGTTGTGACGGTTGATTTAAGACCAAGTTATTTTTCAAAATTTGGTAATTATTATTCAACTATTACAGCTTTACCAGCAACTGGTGATACGTTTAACGGACCATTTCATACAAACGGAAAGTTAACAACATATGGTACACCTGTATTTTGGGGCAAGACAACCGCTAAAAGAGGTTTAAAAAAAATAGGTTCTCCTAAAGATCCAAAATTTTACGGAGGTTTTGAGTCCGGTGTAGATATCCCTTTAGAATTTGATACAACAGGAATGAGGCAAGCGGCTTCTCTAGGAGGTAAAGTATTCAGAGATACAACAAATACAAATCAACAAACAGATGTTGAATTGGAATTTTTGAGTAATGGAGACATTAAGTATAAACAAAAAATCGGTTCTGGTCCATGGTCGTCTGAAGTAACAGTTCCTTTAACAACAATTGCACCAGTCGGTGTGATGTATGTTGAACGAGGAAATGTTTATATAAAAGGGACATTAAAAGGGAAATTGACTTTGGTTGCTAGTAAAAAGGGAAAAACAGGATGTGGTAATATCTATCAGACTGATGATATAAAATATAATTCCGATCCGAGGGATAATCCAAATTCTTTAGATGTCCTTGGTTTAGTAGCCGAAGAGAATATTAGAATTCAATATAACAGCAATACCCGTCATGACAATATAATTACTCAAGCATCGATGTTTGCCCTTAATGGAAATATTGGTCCTGATGATGCCTTAATTACAAACGACCATATTCTGGCAAGTTGGAAAATACTTGGTGGATTGATTGCCAAGACTACAAGAGTTACAGCACATTATAATTCAGTTGGTCCTTATGAAGGATATAGATTTGTACATTCCTATGATAATCGATTTATGACCTATGTACCTCCATACTTTCCTCATACTAGAAATTTAGAGATAGTTTCTTGGTATGAGTAACACCCTAACTACCAACAACCGGTATAACAAATCGCCCATTTTGTTTTACCGGTTTTCTTCTATCTGTAATTTATACTTAATAATTATTGGTAATTTTTACCTACATAAATTTTAATTTTAAATATTTCTATTTTTAACTATCTTCCAAGTAACATAGAAATTAATAAAAAGGAAAGAAATCTAACCTCAAAAAAGTCCCATTATAGCTTAAAAACCAATCATTTTCTATGTATTTAGGAGACACTAAAAATTACATTTATTTCTAGAAGGGAAAAAGACAAATCCTCTTTATTGATGTAATATAATAGCACGGATTTTGATGATGATAAACCACTATAAATTAAAAAGATTGAGTAGAGATTCATGAATAGTGGTCAGATGATGATTACGATGGGGGCGATGTTTTTATTAAGTATAATTGTACTTAGTGTAAACAATGGATATCTGAGAAATAATGAAGTTGTACTAGATTCAAAATTTGATATCCTTGCTATTTCGTTAGCAACTTCGATAATTGAAGATGCCAATGGTTTGTCTTTTGATGAAACCACGACAGGTGGAACTAATCTAATGTATACTTCTCAACTTTCTGATTGTGGATTTGATTCCGGAGAGTATTACTACAGTAGAGATTCTAACAATTTTAATGATTTTGATGACTATAACGGACTTCACATAACTTACAATGATACAACATTAGAGTCGGCAGTTTTTGATATTAATTGTCAAGTAGGTTATATCTCAGATTCAAATCCAGATGTGTTTGTTTCATCCAACACTTGGTACAAACGGTTAAATGTAATGGTGACAAGCCCTTCAATGACTGATACAATTAAAATGTCAACCATAATGAGTTATTTTTATTTTAGATAGGCAATAATATGGGATTTAGTACATTAATTGACATACTAGGATCAACAATTATTGGTTCACTTTTGTTATTAATTTTATTCAGAATTAATGACGCCGCAATTGAAAATACTTATACATTTAGTGGTGAGTTACAAGTGCAAGAAGGGCTAGTTGAAGCAGTAACAATTATTGAACATGATTTTAGAAAAATGGGCTATTGTGAAACTTGGGAGAATATGCCTGATCCGACAAACTCAATAATTTATGCTGATGTGGATAGAATTTCATTTTTAACTGATGTCCCAGTATCTGTTGGGGGAACAGGAGATGGTGTAATTGATACTCTTCATTATTATGTTGGACCAACATCCGAATTAAGTAATACTGATAACCCAAATGATAGATTTTTATACAGAGTAGTTAATAGTGCTACTCCTAAAGGAGCAAATATTGGAATTACATTATTCAAACTTACATACTTTGATTCATTTGGGAAAGTACTTCCAACACCAATATATGGCGCAGCAACAGGTGCAATTCACTCTCTGCAAATTGATGTTGAAATAGAATCTGTAAATGGATATAATAAGCAATATCCAAGTGTATTTTGGCGTCAAATTAGATTAGCAGCAAGAAATCTAAGAAACCGATAGGAGGCAATATTATGGGAGGCAAAGCAGCATTATTTTTAGTTATTGGATTTAGTTTGATATTTGTGGTTATAGGACGGAATATTTCTAATATTTCGGTTCGAGCTTATGATAATGCAATGAAATATTATGTTAAAACCAATGCTCATTCCATTGCATTAGCTGGTGCAAATATTGCGGCAAGTAAAGTTTTTTTTGATAATAGTTGGAATGAGGGTTATGATAATGTTTCGTACAACGGAGGAAAGTACACTGTTGATGTTCAAACGATTGATCCAGTTAGAGATATTGTTAAAATAACTTCCGTTGGTACTTTTGGTGAAGGAGATGTTGAAGAAACTCATACAGTTGAAGTAAAATTACAACCAAGTAGTTTTTCGAGGTACGGATACTTTTCAAATAAAGAAAAAATCGGTAGTTCAACTATTTGGTGGACATCGAAAGACACAGTGTGGGGTCCATTTCATACCAATGATAAGATAAGTATATATGGTGATCCTGTTTTTATGGGTAAAGCAAGTAGCTACTTGGGTATTTATGAATATAGAGGTTCTAATCCAGAATTCAATGGTGGATATAGTCGTTCCGCTGAAGAACTACCTATTCCGGACGAGGGAATTGATAATATTGGTACTGCTGCACAAAGTGACGGTCTCTATTTTAATGGTCAGGATACTGTTTACCTTGAATTTCGTGGGGATAGTCTAAATTTTAAATATGGTGCTAATAAACCCGATACAACTTTGTATCTTCCAAACGCAACACATAATGGAACAATATTCGCTAATGCTGCTACAATAAGAATGAAAGGTGTTGTTGATGGGCAATACACTGTTGCAGCATCTCAAGAAGTAGTTACATCGACTTCCGGTTATTGGAAGTGGAATAGACGAAGAAGGAGATATGTCTGGAAAGAAACAACCACAACAACTATCAGAGGTGGAAAAATTTATCTCGATGATGATGTGGTTTATCAAGATGATCCGCGTTTAGGTCCTTCAGATGATATTCTTGGAATTGTTGCCGAACAAGAAATTTATGTTACAGATAATGCAGCCAATGCACATGACATTACTATACATGCTGCTATGTTTAGTCAGGAAAAAGGATTTGGATCTGAAAACTATAGTACAAGACCTCCAAGTGGATATATAAATTTACTTGGTGGAATTACTCAGGATTCAAGAATGGCTGTTGGTACTTTTAGTAGTAGCGGTATAAGTCATGGTTTTAGTAAGAGATATCGCTATGATGATAGACTTATGGTCATGTCTCCACCGTTTTTCCCAGGTACGGGTAATTTTGAAGTAGTTTCATGGTATGAATAAAACTTATTAAATATATTCTTTTGCGAAATCTGAGCTCCCCTATTAGATCTCGCTACAAGCCCCAAAGGAACCCTTGGGGCTTTTTTTTATTCCCTAAGTTATAATTTTATTATTTTTACTTTATTAAGACTTTAATGAATTAAGTTAATATGATTAGATATATAGTAATGATATTATTCCTTGTTCTTTTGCAACTACCTTTGTATGGACAAAGCTATAGAATAGAGGGAACAATAACTGATCGAGAAAACAATCGACCCCTTAGTTTTGCAAATATAAGGGTTGATTCATCGAATATTGGTACATCGGCAAATATTGATGGCGTATATATTTTAAAATTAAACAGAGGTAATTATAGACTTATTGCCTCTTACATTGGTTATAAGGCTGATACAATAAATTTAAGTGTCAATATGGATATCCCGATTAATTTTAAACTTCTGAAAACATCTATCAAGCTTGACGAAGTAACAGTTTTACCAACGGAAAACCCAGCTCTTGAAATTATTAGAAGAGCAATAAAAACTAAAAAGGCAAGAAACGAAAAATTAAACTCGTATGAATTTAATGCTTACACAAAAGGAATTATCAAAACGACAAGTGACATTTCTGCTAAGGACAATAGTATTGGTGCTGGTTTGAGTGTTAAAGATACTGCCGCTTTGAAGATAACGGGGATAATTGAAAACGAAAGCAAAGGATATTTTAAAAAACCGGATAACTATAAAGAAGAAATCACTGCACAAAAACAGTCGGCCAATTTCCCATCGTCAATTAATTTATTAACAGGTGGTCGAATAATCCAGAATTTTTATTCCGACGATATTGAGTTTTTCGGTCGGCCGATTCCTAGCCCTATTGCCGATAATGCTTTGGATTTTTATTACTATAACATTCTTGATACTACTGCTTATAACAACATCCCGGTTTTTAAAATACATTTTGAACCGGATTATAAATCAGACCCCGGATTTTACGGAACGCTGTATATAACCGATAGTACTTTTAATCTTATTAAAGTGGATATAAATTTAAATGATGCTGCAAACCCGGGAGGTATATTCGAAAGAGTAAATGTCATTCAACAATACCTTGCTTATGATAATGGCATTTATATGCCGATTGATTACCGACTGTTTGTAAAAGGTAATGTTCTGGGTATGGCAAAGTTTGGGTTCGAGATAAATTCAGTTTTGTACGACTATAAAATTAACAATAATATCAATGATGATTTTTTTGATATGGTTGTACTGAAAGTAATGCCGGAAGCAGATAGAAAAGACTCAACTTTTTGGAAACTGAATCAGAAAATTCCTAATACATTGGAAGAGGTTGCGGCGTACAAAAGAATTGATAGCGTTGAAGCGGTTCCCAAAACATTTTGGGATAGATTCTCCTGGCTTTCAACAAGAGTTTGGGTATCGGATAATTTTTATACTACCGGAACATTAAACTTATATCATTATAATAAAGTTGAAGGAAGCGCACTTAATTTGGGTTTATACTATAATGATTCGTTCAACAAAAGATTTTCTTCTTCCATTGAAACAAATTATGGCTTCTCCGATAAAAAATTCAAATGGGATTTTAACGGAAAATATTTATTGGGGGAATATAGAACAACAAAAGTATTGTTAATTGTTTATGATAGGTTGAATATTCTGTTTAGAGAATCGGACGAATATGGAAAACTTATATCAACATTAACTAGTCTCTTTGGGCATTACGATTTTAGAAACTATTTCTATTCGAGCGGAGTTGATTTTAAATTGAGTGGAGAAGTATTCCCGGTTTTGGATTTAGGAATCGGATTCACTAACAGAACGGATAAAAATGCAAAAGTAAATACGGAGTATTCTTTCTTTGCAAAAGACGATTTGTTTTCACCAAACACGGTTATTTACGAAGGAAAAGTTGTCGCTATATCGGGAACTTTCAAACTTGATTTTAGAAAGTTTATTGAAGATGGCTATTTCAGAAGACGCACCAGTATGGGGAAATCGTATTTTACTTTGGATGGGGAAGTGACCGTAAGTAATAAATCCAAGATGACGAGTAATCTGGATTTCCAAATTTACAAATTGAAATTATGGGCTCATCTTAATTCTTTTCGTTCAACAAGTTTCGAGATTTACGTAAAGAGTATTTACTCCAACGGAGCAATTCCTTATCAACTTATGACAGCCTTACCCGGTAATATTACAGCGCTGGGCAAAGATTTTACTTTTAGGACAGTTGGTATTACAGATTATGTTGGCGACAGAGTCTATACTATTACCTCGCAATATAAATTTAACGATGAGATTTTTAAGCTTTTGAGAATCCCTTTTATCAAAGATGCAAATCTAAGGTTGGATGCACATTTCAACGTTGCCTGGCTTTCTATTTCGAAAGATTCAAAAACGCTCAACTCTAAGTCTTACGAAAATATTTTCCCGGAATTTATAGAGCCTTTGTTTGAGGTGGGTTTTGGAATTGGGCATGTATTGTTACCAATGAAACTGGAGTTTACATGGCGGCTAAACCACAGAGAAGAAAACAGCTTTGTGATAGCGATAAATTCTGTTTCTTTGTAAAAAGACCTTCAATGCTTTTGCACATTACAAAAACATTGAAGGGTTAACTGCCAATCAAATTTTTTCTTTCTCGGTTAAAAATTTTGTTTTAGGATTTGTTCTATCAAAACTCTCGATTAGCTTAAATGTAAAAGGAATTTGTTTTGATAATCTCTCAATCAAATCATCCGATAATGATTTGCGAGAAAAAGGAACTCGCTTTACATATTCCTGGATATGACCGGCATCTCTTCCATACTTATACTCATAAGTGAAGTTACCGTTCTCATCAATGATGTTGTTTTTATTCAATACGTTTGGAACACTAATATAAAACTCACTGTTCATTATATCGCCGTTATTAAACAGATCACTTTTGCCAAGATAAACGTATAATTCTTTTGCCGTATTTACTGCCGGATCGATAAGCTTTACTTGCTTTGCCATATACGGTCTGTAAACATATTGTCCGTTTTCCTTAAGGTTGTATGCTCTATCATATTCGGCTTGAAACTCTTTCATAAAAAACGGATAGTGTGTGCAACCGAGTATTACCGCTTTCAATTTGTTTTCTGTTCCACTGTTTTTAATTTTTTCCAGTAACGAAATCACATGATAAGCAATATAATTTTTAACAGAGTTCAACTGAATTTCCGTTGGATTATCTTTGTTTCCTTTAAACAGAATTTGATTGTTGCTAAAATCGAAAGCGTATCGGTTTAAAATACTTTTATCGATTTTTGCTTTGTCATTATTAAATGCCGGACCTCTGTAATCATTTCTCGGAGCAGTTAATTTTGGATTAAGGTAATCAATCTCTCCGTCAACAGCGGCAGCCAAGCCGATTCCCGCTTGCTGATAAGATTCAATGTTGCCTTTATATCCCAACTTTTCTTTTTGTTCAATCACTGTGTTTGGATAACCGTTCGAAGCAACGGTGCCGGCAGTTGCCATTATACCGATAATGGCATCTTCATCTTTGTCAATTGTTTCAAGCGCACCGCGCACTCCGGCGCCAATAACACCGATAACCTTAATATCCAGCCCGGCTCTTTCGATAAATTTTTCAATATCATTTTTACCGTAAGCAGTTGCAGTGTTGCATGCAATCACCAAAGCCTTAACAGGCTGTTTGTCGGTTTGGGGATGAGCGTTGTTCCTGGCTCTGTAATATTTATTGCCGAGCAAGAATTGCATATCTTTTATGACATGTTCTTTCAGTAGATCGGTTTTGTTATTGCCAGCGTACTCACCATAAGGCATATTGGCTTTATCGCCGAGATAGATAAATGCTTCTTCGTCAAAATCTCGTTTGCTATCGCCTCCGGTTACGTAAGCATGATCGGAGTTGTTGAACTGATCCGCATTTACGATAGCATCAAGAACAGTTAAGCCACCCGTACCGGAATCGAAAATACCGATTGGCAGCTTTTTATCTTTCTTCGGATAGTTCTTAACATCAATGTAAAAGAAACTGTTTTTGTTATTAAGAATATCATCTTGAATAGTGGTCTTTTTAACCTCTTGTTGCTGTGAACACGAGGCAACAAGGATTATTGTTAATAGTATATAAAGTGTTCTAAATGAGTTTTTCATTTTTCTCCTTTTCGAAGTTATTACTCAATTTCTTTTTTCAATCCGAATTTTGAATCAAGCGGAATAAACTTAGTTACAATAAATGCCGGTATTGTTGCAATGATTACCCAGATAAAAAAGTGCTGATAGCCAATTAGTTCTTGCAGCCAGCCACTTACCATTCCGGGAATCATCATACCCAGAGCCATGAATGCCGTAGTGATTGCAAAATGAGCGGTCTTATGATCGCCTTGAGAAACGTAGATCATGTATAACATATAAGCGGTAAAGCCGAATCCATATCCGAACTGTTCAATTGCCACACAAAGATTTATTATAAAGAAAGATTCCGGCAAAGCGTATGATAAATAAATGTAAACTGTATTAGGTAAGTTTATTGCAATCAACATCCACCACAGCCAGTATTTAAGCCCTTTCTTCGCAGCTACAAAACCGCCAAGCAATCCGCCCAGAGTTAAAGCAAGTATTCCCACTGTTCCGTAAACCAATCCGACTTCGCCGGTTGTTAAACCCAAACCACCAACCTCACGCGCATCAAGTAAAAACGGTGATGCCAACTTAACCAGTTGCGATTCTCCCAATCGGTATAGCAACAAAAACGCAAGTATAATTCCTATGTGTTTTCGTTTAAAGAAGAGAACAAACGTATCAACAAATTCTTTCATAATGCTTTTGTTGGGGTCGGCAAGCGCCGGCTTATCTTGCGGTGAGTAGGGAAGAATAAACTTATGATAAACAAAAAAGAGAAAGAACAATGCCGTTAAAATTGAAAAGGTGATTATCCACGAAAGTTTAATATTGCCTGCTCTTGCCTCAAAGAAAGCAGACGAAGAAGTTTTTAGTTTTGGGTCCAACTGAATAACAGCCAAAGCGGGTTTATTCCAATTGGAACTATTAAATTTAAAGCGTGTTCCCTCAACAAGCTTGATACTCTTATCTCCCCCGTTGCTACCGAAGTTAATGACTATCTCTTCATCATCCGCCGGTTTGTCGGATAGATGAAAATAAAGCAGTGCTGCATTCCCAACCGCATCGGAAGCGCTTCTTACTTTTCTTTCAACTCCAAAAGTATCTTTTATAAATTGTTCCAAAGCCGAAAGCTGTTTTTCATCAGCTACTTCTACACCTGCTTTATTTATATGTGTTTTCGGTTTAACATAATCGGTAAAGCCGTGATTACCGTTCCATTCTTTAGCGAAGTGAATAATGGAATCAACTTTTGCAAGAGTGGAATTGTGTGTGTTGATTTCTAACTTTGTCGGTTCGGCAATTATTCTAAGCTCCCCATCTCTTGGAGAGAAACTCAAACAGTCAATGTTTACAGACTGCTCAACAGCGTCAGGCGAAGAATAAACCGTAATATCAACTGTTGGTAAGCCAGTGGTGCTTTCAAAATATCCCGCAAGAATTATCAAAAGCCCTTGCCCTGTTATCATTGCAAGACGATAAAATGTACTTCGGATTCCGACAAAATAAGCCTGCTGATGCTCTGATAATCCGAGCATATAAAAACCATCTGCGGCAATATCGTGTGTGGCGGAACTGAATGCCAAAAGCCAGAAGAACGCCAAAGTATATTGGAAAAAATTAGGGACTGGAATTGTTAACGCAACTCCCGCTAAACCGGCTCCGATTATCAACTCCATTGTGATAATCCAGAAACGCTTGGTTTTTAGAATATCAACAATCGGGCTCCACAGTGGTTTAATAACCCAAGGCAGATAAAGCCAGCTTGTATAAAGGGCAATGTCGGCATTGGAAATTCCCAATCGCTTGTACATTATAACCGAGACGGTCATTACAATTATATAAGGAATTCCTTCCGCATAATAAAGTGTTGGCACCCACGCCCAAGGATTACGTTTCGTCTTCTTTTTTCCTTCCATAAAATTCGCCTTAATTAAATGTTATTATCTTTTGCAATACCCGGCATCAAGCATCTGGAACTTCTTTTGCCAGCAACGCCGCACCTAAAGCCGGTTCAAGTTCAGGCTCGGATATTTGTACACCTTCAATATTGTTTGCTTCGTTTCTGAAAAGCCTTGCGTAAAAATTATCGGTGGTAATTGTTCCTCCGATTAAACTGATTTTAAGTTCATCTTCGTTGATAAGTTTTTTCATCGATTCAATATGAAGCAGCAACTCAGCAACTTCGGTTTGTATTATTTTTTTGCAAACAAAATCTCCTTCTTCGGCAGCTTGAATTACTAACGGAGCAACGGTTGCTACATCAAAATTATCTTTATATACAGCCAATATTAATTCTTTCGAATTGGTAATATTAAATTTTTCTTTTAAAAGAACAGTCAACTTAGTGGTCTCACCTCTTCCGTCAAATTGCTTTGCAACAGCCGTTAATCCGGATCTGCCAATGTGGAACCCGCTTCCCTCATCGCCGAGTATTCTACCGAAGCCACCAACTCTGTGAATATTTCCTTGAGAATCTTTTCCGAACATAATTGAACCTGTTCCTGCAATTAGAATGCTTCCCGGTTTTCCGGAGAAAGCTCCTTCCAAAGCAATGCGCGCATCACTTTCAACAACAAATTTTTTGATAGGCAAGTTGGATTCATTGGCTTTTTGAATGAAACTATTTTCCAATCTTTCCGCATCTTCTTTTCTTCCCGCTCCCGCAGTACCGAGCAAAACCGAGGCAATTGCGGAAGTCTCTATTCCAGCTTGCTTTATCGATTTGGTAATCAGATCAAAAAGAGATTCCGTTACATTGTCAACTCCAAACACAAGAAAGTTCGATGGCCCGCCGACAAGTTCGGAAAGAACATTCATTTGCTCGTCAACAACTACGCATTTTGTCTTAGTTCCGCCCCCGTCAAGTCCGATATAAAAAGCCATATTTTACTCAATTTACAATTTTTAATAAGGGGCAAAATATAAGAAAGTATGTTGAAATCAAAGAATAATGCTATTTTAAAATTGAATAAAAATAGGAAATAATATACGGAAATCTCATTATGAGCCAATGAAAATTTCTTTTAGGACAAGAAAATGCTTATTTTAGCTTGATTTCAAGGAAATTGAAGTGTCTATTTTGGAATAGTATTTGACTTATTGCCTAATTAAACTGATTTTGCTTAATATATTTGAAAATCATTGTATTAAGCAATAAAACAAAGATTTTAATAACCATGAAAGAAATAAAATCGATCAATAGACCGCTGATTATCATTGGACTTGCAATAGTCTTTTTGATCGGTATGTCGTACATACCGGATGGAATAACCGTGTTCGGTATTGAGATAAAAAAAGTGAATATATTGGAAGACCTACGATATGACGATGCCGATAAAAATTTGGAAGAAAAAGAAATCACAGCCGATTCCATTCAAAGTTTTAATGATAATGACCGCAACGTAAATTTGGCGTCAATTTCTTTAAGTACAAGTTTGAATTTTTCCGAGAGTTTGGTTTTCTTTATTGAAAACGAATATGAAAAATTTGATAATGTAACAACTCATAATCCGCCTACTTTCAAAAATCACCCTCTCGAGGGAAACTTAGGGCAGTTAAAATATTTTTTCGATGCATTGGATAATTCCAAAAAGTCACAAGTTAGAGTTGCACATTTCGGTGATTCGGCTTTGGAGGGTGATTTGGTAACGGCGTATCTTCGCAATAAGTTCCAGCAAAAATTTGGCGGCAAAGGAGTTGGATTTCTCCCGATTACTTCAGAAGATATAAATTTTAGAGAAACCACAAAAATTAGATTTTCCGATGATTGGACTACAGCGTCAATAACCGGTAGCAATCCGGATAACATTCCCGTCGGAATTACGGGGAAAGCCTTTTTGAATTCCGAGGGAAGTTGGGTTAAATACGAAGCCATACCGAAATTCAGAACAGTTAGAAATTTTGATATTGCAAAAATATTTTACGGCAATGCAAACGCTAATTCCATTATTAAATATTCATTGGACAATACGGCGGAAAAATCCATTTCCCTTGTTGCCGGAAACGGAGTTAAAGAGTTTGCCATAGAACATAAAAATGCCAAAAGTTTGAAATTGATTTTCCCGGCAGCAAAGTCGGCTTACTTTTACGGAGTGAGTTTGGAAAGCAAAACCGGTGTGTGTATTGATAATTTCCCGCTTCGTGGAAACTCCGGTGTTGATTTGAAAAAAATCCCAAAAGATATTTTAACACAATTCGATTCGTTGTTAAATTACAAATTGGTGATTTTAGAATTCGGGTTAAATATTCTTAGCGGAAGAAAAACAAACTTCAACAAGTATGAAAAGGATATGATTGAAGTGGTTAATGAATTTAAAGAGTTATTCCCTCAAACAAGTTTTTTGTTAATCGGGGTGCACGATAAATGTATCAAGCGAAGAAGAGATTTTATAACCGACCCGGCAATTAAAAAATTAGTCCGAACGCAAAAAAGAATTGCAGAAAAAACAAACATTGCATTTTGGAATTTATTTGAAGCAATGGGCGGAGAAAACTCCATGGCAGATTGGGTAAACGCCAATCCTCCATTGGCTTACAGCGATTATATTCACTTCAACACCTTGGGCACAAAGGAAGAAGCCGAGATGCTTTTCAAAACAATTATGGATGCAAAGAATTAATCATGTTCAGTTTAATTGATAATGAAAGTAAAATACTTTGGAGCAGATGGGAATACTTTGCCCGGACTCAGCCAAATAAAGATGCTGTTGTTCACTGGAGTGCAACCGGACGGAATTATCGCTGGAGTTATGGACAGTTATTAAAGTCGGCAATCAAATATTCTGAACGTCTTAAACAACTTGGCGTAAAAAAAGGCGATGTATGTGCATTAATAATCCGTCACAATCCGCAATTCTATCCGCTCTACTTGGGCATTGTGGGAATCGGCGCTCTGCCCGCTGTGTTGGCGTATCCAAACCCTCGTTTGCATCACGAAAAATTTCAGCAAGGATTGATCGGGATGTCCGAGCGATCGGGGCTTAATTGGATATTTACCGAGAGGGAGTTGGAAAGAATTATAAAACCATTGATAGTATATCGCGGCAAGGTTAACTCGGGATTGTTTTTTCCTTTGGAGTGGGAGTTTAAGGAAAACATAAGAGAAGAAACAGTCACGGAATTAGAGGACATAAGAAATTCAATAAGCGAAAACGAGCCGACGTTGTTGCAACATTCTTCCGGTACGACAGGTTTGCAAAAACCGATTGTGCTTTCACACAGAGCGATTCTCGATCATGTAAATAATTATGGCAAAGCAATTCAACTTTCGGAGAATGATATTGTTGCCAGTTGGCTGCCTCTTTATCACGATATGGGTTTGATTGCCGCCTTTCATCTTCCGCTTGCATCGGGCATAACAACAATTCAAATTGATCCGTTTGAATGGGTCTTGGCTCCTTCGATTTTGCTTGACGTTATCTCAAGGGAAAAGGCAACATTGACGTGGTTGCCTAATTTTGCTTACAACTTGATGGCAGATAAAATCAAAGAAGAAGAACTTCAAAATATTTCTTTGGAAAGTCTGCGAATGGTAGTTAATAGCAGTGAGAAAGTGAGGGCGGAGAGTCACGAAAGATTTTATGAGAAGTTTAGTAATTACGGTTTGCAAGAAAACTCGTTAGCTACAATGTATGCAATGGCAGAAACAACTCTGGCCGTTACACAAAGTGAGGATGGAAAAAGAGCAACCGAAATTATGGTTGACAGAAATGAATTAGCACAAGGTTTTGTTGAGATTACGGAGAATGAGAAGAAATCAACTGTTTGTGTCTCTTCCGGAAAACCAATTGAAGATTGTCAAATAAAAATTGTAAACGACAGACGAGAAGAAATTACGGAAGATAGAATCGGAGAGATTGCCGTTAAGTCTGTTTCAATGTTTCAAGGATACAGAAATTATCCTGAGAAAACCGCCGAAGTCCTTGACGATGAAGGATGGTTTTACACAGGCGACTTGGGATTTATATATGACAACGAGCTTTACGTGATAGGGCGGATCAAAGATATTATAATAGTTGCCGGCAATAATATTTATCCTGAAGATGTTGAAGACGCTGTAAGTAAAGTTGAGAATATCATTCCGGGCAGAGTGGTTGCATTCGGTGAAGAGGACGAAGTTCTTGGAACCGAACAAGTAAGCATTGTCGCCGAGACAAAACTCGATAACGAGATCGAACTTAGAAAATTGAGTATGGATATTGTTAAAGTCGGGATGTCGGTGGATGTAAATATTCAAAAGGTTTATCTGGTTCCGCCAAGATGGTTGATAAAAAGTTCGTCGGGTAAACCGAGCAGAAAAACAAACAAGCAGCGGATAATGGACAATATTGATAGAAATGTTTGGAGCAATAGATGATATCGGAAAGATTGAAAAAAGTTATATGTGACGAATTGAATCTGAGTGTGGACCTTGTGGAGTTAGACGATAACACGGAAGCAAACGAAGTGCCCGGATGGGATTCGTTAAATCATGCAAATATAATTGTGGCAATTGAAAAGAATTATGGAGTTCGGTTTAAGGGACTTGAAATTTTGAAGTGTAAAAACATTGGTGATCTTCAAAAGTTGGTGGATTCAAAAACAACGGAGACTCTATAAAGCATAAGTATAATGTTCAACTTAGACATTCAAAAAATATTGTCGTTGATAAGTTTTAATCCAAACGATCCGTTGATGTTCGGTTCAAGTTTGTTCTTGTTTCTTTTCTTCTTTCTTTTGGTTTTTTACAGATTGTTTGCAAACTCAAAAAATGCCAGAATAATTCTGCTGATTATTTTTTCACTTTATTTTTATTACAAAGCAAGCGGTTTGTTTTTTCTCCTTTTGATTTTTAATGCGGTGGCAAACTTTCAGTTTGGTAAATGGATGGGCAATGAAACCGAACAAAGTAAGAAACGGATTATACTTGCCTTGTCGTTGATTTTCAATTTGGGGATTCTCGGTTATTTTAAGTACACGAATTTTTTCCTTGAAATTGTTAGCGGTGTTCAAAACGGCTCGTTCCAACCGCTTGATATAATTCTACCAATTGGGATTTCATTCTATACTTTTAAATCGCTTAGTTATGTAATCGATATTTATTTGGAAACAATGCAACCGACGAATAACTTTCGCGATTTTAGTTTATTCGTTTTCTTCTTCCCGAATATTCTTGCCGGCCCGATTGACCGTGCGTCTAAGTTTTTGCCTCAGCTTCAGAAGGATTACAACATCACACGCCGAGATGTTGCTATGGGATTGATGTTGATAATGTTGGGGCTTGTGAAAAAAATAATGATTGCCGAT
>Ga0256913_10000429_pt1 | contig 21711 bp, 18 predicted proteins | sample Axial_MatmetaG_FD_185970 | JGI IMG/M metagenome (GOLD analysis project Ga0256913, IMG submission 185970) | Deep-sea worm associated microbial mat communities from Axial Seamount, Juan de Fuca Ridge, Pacific Ocean - Axial_Mat | ecosystem: Environmental > Aquatic > Marine > Oceanic > Microbial... | reverse complement strand
TTCGAGTTTATCTGCAAGTTTATCAACTTCCATATCACTTTTCTTAGCAAGGTTAACTTCTGTCTTAGAAGTACTGTCAAGACCGGCAATTACATGTTCCGCCTGCTCTCTTAATACTTTCCATAAGTGATTCATGTCATCCAATGCCGCTCCTGAAAGATGATTTTTTGTTTCTTCACACCTTTGAGTTAATGCAATGATGTTTTCAGTATGGTCAGCAACTCTTTCCGCATCATTTGTACAATGCATCAATAGCGGAATGATAGCAGCCTGATGTTCATTTAGAGGTCTTTCAGTCAACTGCACAAGGTATTTTGTAATATCTTTCTGTAGCTGGTCGATTTTTTCTTCACGCTCTTCAAGTTTTCTTTTTAAAGAATCATCAACTTTTCCTTTAAGAAAACAATCCTCCATTGCACGGTTGATCATTTTCCATGATTCTTTCAACATATATCGAAGAGATTGGATTGTCTGTTCAATCGCAATTGAGGGAGTATCAAGCAGATGTGGTTCAAGATGAATAATAGTTTCTTTTTCACCTTCCGGAATTGGAATAATGAAATTACAAAATTTTGCAATAAGAGCGATAAACGGTAAGAAAAGAACAACATTAAAAATATTGAACATAGAATGAGCCATAGCAATATGTCGTACAATATTTTCACCGTCAAAAACATTTCCAGGAGTTACTCTATTTACCAACTCCATAAAGACCGGGTATCCATTCCAAGTAAAATAGAAAAGAATAATCATATATGAAGTACCGAAAAAGTTAAATACAAAGTGTGCGAATGCTGTCTGTTTTGAACGGCGGTTAGCACCTAATGCAGCTAAGTTTGCAGTAACAGTTGTACCGATATTATCTCCAAGGATAAGAGGTACAGCTGTATAAAAATTAATCAGTCCACTGCTTGCAAGGGCAAGAGCTATACCTATTGTAGCCGAACTGCTTTGTATTAATACAGTCATCATAGTACCAATAGCTACAGCACCAAGCACTGCTCCTATAGGCATACTACCTCCTTGAAGAGGTGAACAGTCAAACTGGCTGAAAAAGCCTACAATAGAAGGGAATTTAGCAATAATTTTTAAAGCACCGCTCATAATCCCCAGACCGAAGAAGAGCATACCGAATCCCATAAGCACACCTGCCCATGCTCTCAGCATAAAACGCTTTGAAACCATCATAATAATGACTCCGATTGCAATACAAGGGAAAGCAATAAGACCTAGTTTAAAAGAGATTAACTGGGCGGTGACAGTAGTACCGATATTTGCTCCAAAAACCACACCGATAGCCTGTTCCAGACTGAGTAATCCGGCATTAACAAAACCTACTACCATTACAGTACAAGCACTAGACGACTGAATAACACCAGTAACTACAGTACCAGCCATTATAGCCGCGACTCTATTTTTGGTAAAGAAGTTAAGGATACTTTTCATTTTATCACCAGCGACAAGTTGTAATCCGTCAGTCATTTGCTTCATACCAAAAATAAAGATGGCAAGACCACCGAGTACGGTCAAAATCAGTCCTTTCAGTCCCCAAAGGTTCATACCTAACTCTTCAACAATCAAGCCTCGTACATTCATTTTTGGAGAATCTACTTCAGCAACTATTTTATAGACTCCTGTTTTTGAACCAATTTTAAAATTAGTTTCAGCCGTTCCTGATGCATCTGTTAATACTCTTGATTTGGAAAGTTTTGAGTGATGTTTTTTCTCTGGGCTGGAAGAAAGCCAGAAATAGACAGGAACCCCTTTAGCTGGCGTCCCGTCAGAGTTATAAACCGTAAGAGAGATTGGATCTTCGAGTTCTTCGCCTGCAAAAGCTTCCTGAGATGCACCTGTAAGTTTCACACCTGAAACAACTCTTATAGTTTTTGATGCTTTTTCAAAACCTTCAGGAATAATTTTAATATATTGATCACCTAATTTTTTACCTGTAAAAATTTTCGCTTTTACGACACCACCGTGATTTGTAACATTATTATCGCATACAATTTTTACATCAGAGTCACTTAGAGGTTTAAAAATGACTTTAATCCCTACAACAGGAGCCTGGTCTCCCTTCCCGCCGAACATTCCTTTCTTTTTAGGACCTAGCAGTTCAATTTTCAGTTCTTTTGTACATGCTGAATTAGGCGCAGCGCATTGGTTGTTACCTTGAAGAATTTTAATTTTTTTTACAATTTTATCACCAGAATCACCGCAGCCGCTAAAAAACAACATTCCCGCAACAGCAGTTAAAGCCGCAAAAAGTCTAAACATTGAATTTCCTTTCACTCTATTTCTCCATGTTTTTAATTAATTTTTTCGTTTAAAAAAATCCTTTTTTAACCATAAGTTCAATGTATTCTAAAACCAATCAAAGAAAAAACAAATTAAAAATATTAAAACTAACACAATCTTAACATTTCTAAAACAAAGTAATTCTCAAAGCAGAAATTTTCATAGTAATTTAAGTTCAGTCCAGCACATCTATTTTTTAAAAACATGTATTTTATAACCTATAAAATTGAATATCATACTGACTGCAGTACCGGCAAGAGCTCCTAAATTAACCCAAACAGTATCATTTAGCAAATCAGGGTTATTCAATGCTGAATCAACTAATGGTTTCAGAAAAAAAACAACTGCTGATGCTGTTCCTACATTAATAACCATTCCTGTCAGGCTCACCATAAAAAAAGCGGAAAACTTTTTTATGGAGTTTTCACTATTTTTATCATCAAACGCCCAATTTTTATTCAGAAAATAGCTGACAACAACAGCACATAATGCAGAAATCGCCTTTTGAATGGTATATCCGATTCCATCTGTAGAAGCAGAAAGGAATACCATTATGTTTAAGAGACATAAATCTGTAGCCGTATTAAGGACTCCAATAACAGCAAATTTCAAAAATTGTAATACTGTTTTCTTTGAAATAAAATTACTCATATTATATTTTCTTTCAGCTTATAGAAGCTCCCCCGGCAATAGTACACTCATATATCCTTAAATCTCTTCCCGTTTGTGAATTAAAAGCTGTTTTCAATCTGTCAGAATACAATTCGGCATCATTTTTTTTAACGAGGTGTATTGAAATACCACCGAAACCACCACCACTAAGCCTTGCACCGTAACAATTAGGAATACTTTGAGATAATTCTACAAGCAGGTCCAACTCGGAACAGGAATTCTCAAAAAGATATTTTGAACTTTCATGGGATTCATACAATAATTCTCCAAATTCAGAGAACTTTTTTTCTATTAGCAAATCAGTAGCCATAAATACTCTTTCAACTTCATTCACAATATGCTCCGCCCTCTTAAAAATTCGAAACGGTATTTTATCTTTACAATTATTCAGCATTGATTTAGATACATCTCTTAAACTCTCTATTGACGGATATTCTTTTTTTAAGAGAGAAACAGCTTTCTCACAAGATTTGCGGAGGGAATTATATTCTGAATCGGCCAATTTATGTTTTACTCCGGAATCTGCTGCCAGAAAAATATATTCGTCAGAAAAGGGAATATACGATTCAACCCTATTAGTAGTAAAATCACATAAAAGCAACTTATTAACTCTGCCGAACATAGAAGTCATCTGATCCAAAAGTCCGGAATTTAAACCTAAAAAGTTATTTTCAACCTTTTGAGCCATAAAAATCAGCTCTTTTTCAGAAAAACGGTTTGCGGCAAACAGCTGATTAATTGCAACAGCAGCAGAAATCAATAAAGCAGCAGAACTGCTCATACCTCCCCCCAAGGGAACTGAACTTACAAAACATACTTCAAGTCCAGAAATCTGCACTCCGCTAGAAATAAACTCAAGCACTAAACCTTTAAAATAGTTTCCCCAGTGCCCTTGTTCTGTAATAACCAAGTTATCCATTGAAAAGCAAACTAATTCATCAAATTTTGCATCATAAATCCTGCATTGCCCATCATTACTCTTTTTTACGGCAAATTCTGAACAATACCCCACTGCTGCAGAAAGAACTATTCCTTTATTATAGTCAGTATGATTACCTAAAACTTCAATTCTTCCTGGAGCGGTCCCAATACACTCTGGTAATTGCCGATAGGTACTACTGAATATTTCCGATATGCTCATTCTTTCTCCATAACAAAGTTATAAAAATAAAATTCTCATTTTTTTTGAGATATAAAACTAAATCTTTAAAACATAAAGTCAAGGTTCTATTACCGAAACAAATTATTTATTATATACGGATGAAAGATTCATGTCATTTTAAAATTTCCTTTTTTAAACAAAAATAACTTGAAAAAACATTTATATTAGTTATCTTAACAAGTAATGGAAGACAGGGTTTTCTCTGAACAAGAATGCATCGGAGCCGCAAGGCTTTAAAGTTATAAATAGTGCGGAGCACTTCCCTTCTTCCATGCTTTTTTTTCATTTTTCTTTTCATAATAAGTTTTTGCAGAAAATAATAAATATACGAGAAGTATTTATGTTGAACTTATCAGATATATTTGCGGATAAAGCCCTACTTTACCAGCCGAGAACAATGGTAATTTTGTGGGTCGTCATATTCACCTCTGATTTTATAATCAAGCATAGAGGTGCATCAATATATTATAAATATGTAAGAAAAATATTTCAGCTTCACAGCGGGTATTTCTTCAAACACTTTCCTGAAGAAAAAATTAATGACTTCAAATATATTATTCCTATTTATCTGTTCGGATTGCTTATTACTTCTATTTTTTTCTGGGTTCTACTTTACCTTAGTATACTGCATTTAAATTCTTCAATTTATGAATTTATATGCGGATTCTTTATCCTTCTTGAAGCGTGTATACATATCCGCCACATAAGAATGGTGACTTTTTTCTCATTTTTTAAAAATTCTGAATTCTTTAAAGGTGTATCAACTATTCCAAACTGGATTCTACATAAAACAGCTGCTATTGAATATGCAACTTTCGGAGTAGGATTTATACTGATTACAATTTTCAGTACTAATAATTTCTTTGCTCAAGGTGGAGTAATCGCATGCCTCGTGGCATTCCTATTCCACATTACAGCACATTGTGGAGAAAAAACTAAACACAATATCGACTAATAAAAATTAAACATATAAAAACTGAAAGGCGAAATGAACATTAAAAACATTCTACTATTTATGAGCATCTTAATCCCACTAACATTCCCAACAAAAACCGAAGCAAGAGTCTATACAGGATTAGAAGTATTTCTTGCAAAATACACTTATATTGTAAAAAATAAAAGAGTTGGTCTTATTACAAACCCAACAGGAGTGAACGCATCTCTGCATCATAGTGCGGACCTTTTGAAAAGAGCTAATGATGTGAATCTGGTAGCTCTATTTGCCCCTGAGCACGGAGTAAGAGGTAATGTCAGAGCAGGAGAAAATTTTTCCAGCAATAAAGATAAAAAGACAGGACTTCCAATCTACAGTTTATATGGTGGAGGCAATCATCAGCCGTCAAAAGCTGCGTTATCACAAATAGATGTATTGATATATGATATTCAGGATGTTGGCAGCAGAGCTTATACATTTATTTGGCATTTAGCTGAATGTATGAAAGCTGCGGCGGCAACTGGCAAGACTGTCATTGTACTTGACAGACCTGATATTTTTGGAGGAGAAGTTGTTGACGGACCAGTTACGGAAAAACAGTTTATCTCATTTATAGGTCTGTACCCTATTCCCCGTGTTTACGGAATGACGGTAGGAGAATTAGCAAGGTATCTGAATACTGAAGAAAGAATTTTCTGTCACCTTCAGGTAGTACCTATGATAAATTACCGCCGAGGAATGACCTGGGAGGAGACAGGACTTTCCTGGGTTCCAACTTCACCTCATATTCCAACCCCGGAATCAGCATGTTGTTTTGCGGCAACTGGAACTATCGGAGAAATAGGCGGTATTAGCACAGGCATTGGATACACACTCCCGTTTCAACTGATAGCAGCCCCTTGGATAAACGCAGATTACAGCACTGATTATTTAAACAGCCTTAAATTACCAGGATGCCGTTTCAGACCGATATACTACAAACCTTTCTATGCGGCCTACAAAGATAAAGAGATTCAAGGAGTTCAAATCCATATAACAGATCCTGCTAAATTTAAACCTGCAACTACTGAAACTGCCATAATCTGCCACCTGCGTGATGCATATAAAGGCGGGACTAAATTTCATTGGCGTCCAAAACACTATTCAGCTTTTGATAAAGCAGAAGGTACAGATAAAGTAAGAAAGCAAATTCAAGCCGGCTGGACTTATAAAAATATAGTAAATACATGGCGGAAAAAAATCCAGATTTTTATGAAAAAAAGGAAGAAATATTTGATATATATGTAATCTTATATATGATTGTTTGGTTTTAATATATTATCGTACTCTGGGAAAATTTTTAGTATTAATATTTTTTTCAGAGTCAGGTAAAAATATTCATTGAAAGCATACAGGTTAATAAGTAGACTTAAATCCATATTTAATGGTTATTTAATAAGGTTGTAGTATATGGAAAAAGAGATGATTAAAAGCGAAAATCTGACTAAGACTTTTTATAATTTCTGGGGAAAACCTAAAACAAAAGCTCTGTCGGAATTGAGCATTACTGTTGAAAAAGGTGCAGTGACTGGTCTATTAGGTCCAAATGGTGCTGGAAAATCAACACTGATGAAACTTATTTTAGGACATCTTTATCCCACTTCAGGCACATTACAGGTATTAGATAAATCCCCTAGGGATGTTTTAAGCAAACGATTTATTGGATATCTTCCGGAACGGACTTCTTTCTATAAAAACTTAAATGCGTCGGAAACGCTGCATTTTTTTGCAGACCTACTCGGACTGGAGAAAAAAGAATCAACTAAGAGAATTGAACAGTTAATAAATATGGTCGGCTTAGATGGTATTGGGAAACGACGCGTAGGAGAATTTTCAAACGGAATGAGAAAAAGACTCGGATTAGCCCAAGCAATGCTTAATGACCCTGAACTTTTACTGCTTGATGAGCCAACAGCAGGTTTGGATCCCGTCGGATGCAGAGAAGTCAAAGATTTAATAAAAGTTTTGAAAGAACGCGGAAAAACAATCCTAATGACCACCCACCTTTTAGCCGATGTTCAAGATGTCAGCGACAAAATACTCATTTTGTACGGAGGAAAACTTCAGGCATCCGGAAGTATTAACGAACTACTTGCAATAAAAAATGAAATTCTTGTTCGTACTGAAAAAATTGACAATAAATTCCTAGATCAAATAAAAAATATAACGGAACAGGCAGGATGTTCTAAATTTGAAATATCTCATCCTATAAAAACTCTTGAAGAATATTTCCTGCAAGTAATTAACGATGCCGGTGCTGAAAATGAAATTTCAGGTGCAAAAAAAGGCAAAGGCGTTGCGGAATACCTAAAAAACGGTTAATTACAATGAAAAAAATATTCAGTGTATCGAAAACAACAGTTTTACTTTTATGGAGAAATGGAACAATTCCGGCATTAACTGTAATGATTTCATCATTTGCTGTTTTTATTTTCTTTGCAACTAACAGTAACAGTAATTTGACAAATGAGCTTCATCTCAGATTAAAGTATGCTTTGATTTCTATGTCTGTTCTGACTAATTTAGCTGTACTTTACATTGGTGTATTTTCATTGCGAAAAGATATTGATGAACGGCGTTTTCATACAATTTCTGCAGCTCCTGTATACAGGAGTCAAATCTGGTTTGGGAAATTTATAGGTATATTGATAACTGCGTCCATTGTTTTTATTACTTCATTTTCCTCTTTATGCATATCTTCTTATTTATTTATTTCAAATTGGGATAAAAAATACTCTTCGGAAAAATTAAAAGATAATTTTTTAACTTCATATATGGAATGTATGCCAGACATGGCAGAATTAAACAAAGAAGTTAAAATGGAATACGCAAAGCGTTTAAAGAAACTGATAGAAAAACAAAAGAAAGAGGGAAAAGATCAGGAAGCTGAACTTGAAGGGGATATTTGGAGAAAGCGAAAAATTTTATTACGGGAAATTCAAAAAGAGAAACAAATCATAGCACCTAAATCGACTTCTCAATGGAATTTCACCTGGTCGCATTCTGATATATCTTCAACTGGTTTTGCATCTATTATTTTCAAATCTTATTCTAATAACAGAAAAGTAAAATTCAAAGGCACCTGGTCTATTGAAGATGAAAACGGCAAAACTGTCTGGATACAAAATTTTGAAGCATACCCTTATCTAGAGCAGAAGATTAAAATTCCGACAGAAAAGATGCCGAAGAGTAATAAATTTACTTTAAAATTTGAAAACTCAGGAAAAACTTATCTCATTTTCCCAATATTTAATAATGGTCTGAAAATAATGTATCCGAACCGAAATATATATGAAAATGCTATTCACTATATGCTTTTCTCTTTCCTCGGTATTGCAATTGCTACAGCCTTAGCTCTCACTTGTGCTTCTGTATTTTCTTTTCCTGTTGCTGTTTTTGTTGCATTTATTACATATCTAACAGGAAACTTCTCTGGTTTCTTTAAAAATATTATGCATGACTTAAGTTTTCATGATGCAGATCTTGTTACCATTTTTTATAAATCTGTTATTTCATTCGTTTTATGGTTAACTCAAATGCTAAAAGTACCTCCTGTCTCTTCTACTTTTGCAGATGGAATATCAATTCCAACACTGAAGTTAATGACAACATGGGGAATTTCATTTTTCATCTATTTTCTTATTATCGTTTTTATAGGTACTAAAGTATTGAAAAATAAGGAGCTGGATAAAATCCTGACAAAATAATGAAATTTTATAAGTTCCATTCTAATAAAAAATTATTGATTATAGCGTTTGTTCTCATAATTGGTACTGTAAATTATTACTATTTTATCGCTCCAACACGATGGCATAATGATAATTCTCAACTAAAAAACAATGCGGATATCCCACCGTCTCTGACATTAATCACAATTGCACTTGGTCCATTCAGAGGATTAATTGCAGATGCTTTATGGTGGCATATTTCCGATCTTCAGGAAGAGGGTAATTATTTTGAAATTATGAAAATTTCGACATGGGTTGCTGCTATGCAGCCTGAAAATCCTTTCGTATGGACTTTTCATGCATGGAATATGGCATATAATATTGCAGATGAATTTCCTACCCCTGATTCTCAGTGGGAATGGACTTATGCCGCAATAAAATTTCTAAGAAATGACGCTCTTTCATATATACCGAGCAATCAACAGATAAAAAGTGAACTAGCCTGGATTATTATTAGTAGAATTATTGAAGGGAATAGTAAATTAAATATTTACTACACGAAAAAGTGGATTGCAAAAATGAGTAAAGCCCTAGAATTTGGAAATAGAGAAGAATTAAAGTTAATTGTTGAATATATAAAAGACAACCCGCATTATAAAAATCAAAAATCAAAAGAGGCTCTCAGAATACAGGAACTGACAAATAAACAAAACTTAGATCCTGAACGAATGCTGGAAATTGATAAGAAATTCGGTCCGTTTAATTGGAAACTACCGATTACAACAGCTCTTTATTGGATATATAAAGGAAACCTGATAAATTATAAAGAAGGTGATTTAAATTATGCAACAGTACTTGATGTTGCTTTTTTCACAACATTGCTCAAAGGTACTGTTATCACAAATGATAAAAGTGATTTTTTCATCACAACTAATAACCTGAAAATCTCTGATAATATAATAACTTACTACAAAGAACTAATAGCAGAGGAATCAAAACAAAATATATCAGAAGAGAAATCAGCGAAATATAAAATTTTAAAAGATAGATTTAAAAATTTACTCGAAAATATGATTCCTATTGTTAAACTTTTTAATAAGAATAAAAAAGCCAAAAAGTATTTCAATATATATAAAGAATTTGCACATAACGACAAAGAAACATTTGATGAATTTTATAAAAATAATCTCCAACGCATAACAAAAGAAGGTCCGATAAAGTGCAAACAATCCATTATTGAAGGTTACTGCTGTAAAGCATTTATTTTAGCAATTGGAAACCAATACAATGAAATAGAACCAACCATAAAAGCTGCTGAAAGTCTTTATAATACCCACCAGAAATATTACAAAAAAACAAACTATGAACTTCCCTCATTCGAAAATATAAAAACTGCTGCATTCTGTAAAACAGTTCTGTGGTTGACAAATAAAAAAATTGCAGATAAACTGATAAAAATTGTATCAAACCCAAAGGATATTCTTTACATTAAAAATTGTAAAGATTTAAAAATAAACAATATTGAAATTATGAGTTTAATAAATGAAAATATTACTAAACAATAAAGAATTCACCACTGATTCAAATTTGATATCATATCTATTAAAAGAGCTAAATACTGATAGTTCAACGGTCATAGTAACTCTAAATGGTAATGTTTTAGACAAAAATAAATTTCCCGAAACAATACTTAACGAAAATGATTCTGTTGAGCTTTTCTCTTTTGTTGGCGGTGGTTGAAATAAAGGTAAAAAAATGAATAAAAATAAAAAAACTTCAGTAAGTGCAATAAAATGTACTTCTTACGACATAAATGAACTTACAGAAGCTCTGAAAGATGCTGTAACTCAAGCAGGTGGTTTTCCTGTTAAGTTATCTTCAAAATCAAAAGTCCTGCTTAAACCTAATTTATTGACTGCAAGACCGCCGGAACATGCTGTAACAACTCATCCTGCTGTTGTAAAAGCGGTAATTCACATATTAAAAGAACAAGGCGTTACAAAAATAAGTATAACAGACAGTCCTGCCGGTAATTACTCATGGGAAACCCTCTGGGATAAAACTGGTATGCAACAGGTTGCTGATGAAGAAAATGCTGAACTGATCCCCATGGACAATATAAAAAGAGTGACAGCATCTAACGGAGTCAATGTTCCTATAATGAAAGAACTTGAAGATTTCGATATGGTTATATCTCTGCCAAAACTCAAAACTCATATTCTAACTAAAATTACTGCGGCTGTAAAAAACTCATACGGTTTAATACCTGGTCCCGCAAAAAGTATGTTTCATGGTCAATATCAGTCACCCAAAAAAATGGGTCTTTTTATTGCTGATATTTTTGACTTAATTAAACCTGATTTTGTGATTATGGATGCTGTTGTTTGCATGCAGGGACTGGGTCCAGCAAACGGGACACCTTTCGAACTTGGGGTAATTATGGCCGGTTCCGACGCGGTCGCAGTTGATGCTTGTGCCTGTGAAACATATAATTATAAAGCTACTGAAATACCTCTTCTGAAAAAAGCTTCAGAAAATGGTTTCGGAACGATTGATCCTGAATTAATAGAAAAGAAGGGTGACGCATGGGATATAATAAAATCAAAAAAACCACGCAGGTCAAATTCGGATTTTTTACATATTATACCTGAAAAAATATTTCATACATTAACATTATTTTTAAGTTTCAGACCTCACATAAATCAAAAAGAATGTGTTAAATGCGGAGTATGTAAAAAAGTATGCAGCCAAGATGCAATTATCATTAAAAATGGGAAATTTATTGTCCAGCCATCCAAATGTATTCTTTGTATGTGCTGTATGGAATCTTGTGCATCACATGCAGTAAAACTGAGAACCTTCTGGGGCAGATTATTCAGAAAATAAATACTTTTTCAAAATGATTTTTCTGTAATTTTTTTTAATAATATTTCTAAATTCTCAGTATTAAAACTTGCATTATTCTTTTCAAGGCAGCTTGCAGATGCAGCTGCCAGTCCTTTTTTAAAAGCGCAATTATAGGTTTCTCCATTCAAAACGGAAGAAATAAAACCAGCCCCAACTGTATCTCCTGCTCCAATTGGATTGATAACTTTATCAAGATAAGGAAGTTTATATGCTAATTTTTTGCTACCTAAATCTTTTTTCCCAAACTTAGAATTTGTAAAAAGATATGAATTATTTGGCCCATCCGTTAAAGCCAAAACTTTGACTTTTTTATAATCTCTAAAAAATTTATCTACTCCTGATTGTAAATCAGATTCAGAAACAATATCCCTGAATTCTTTTAGATTAATTTTTAAAAAATCAGGACCTTCTTTTAAAACGGAATCGATTCCAATATATGAATCAATAAGAACCGGAATACGCAATTTAACTGCTTCTTTTACAATTAATGCGTATAATGAACTATCTATTCCAGGGGGGAAAGTCCCACAAATACAGACAGCATCATAATTTTTCATAGATGTTAAAATCATCTGCCGCATGATAATCACTTCATCATGGGAAATCACCCCAGAAGGTTCAATTATTTCAGTGACACTCTGAGCTGTTTCAAAAATACAAGTACAACATACTCTCGTTTCCGCTTCTGTTATGCAATTTTTATAATCTATACATTCATCATTTAGAATCTTACAATATCTTTCGCCATTCCCTCCTCCTATAAACTGAAAGAGCATTGAATCAAATCCAAATAAAGCAAGTGCCTTTGCATAATTTGCACCTTTCCCACCATGAATATATGTTATACTCTCAGCTCGGTTAACTTCACCCTGATGAAAAGATGAAAATGTCAAAACCTTCTGCAAAGCCGGATTAAAACCAATTATCATTACTTTTTTTTCAGACATATCAACTCTTCTGGGTTAATAAGGCTTCAACTGTTTCCAATAATTCTATCGGACTGAAAGGTTTCGTCATAAAAGCGTTCGCTCCGGCATCCTTTGCCATTTTTTCTGAAGTATCATCAATATAACCTGTAAGCATCACTATTGGTACATTCTTTGTAATGGGGCGATTTCTAAAACAACGACACAAATCATTCCCGCTAATATGAGGCATTCTTACATCAAGAAAAATTAAATCCGGGGCTATTTCCTCTATATTTTCAAATGCACTAAGCCCATTAGTCTCAGTAAATACTGTATATCCGTTCTTTTTCAAATTATATTCGATAAGCCTTAAAACAAAAGGTTGGTCATCTACAATTAATATACGCTTCGACATACTAATTCAATTCCCCCGAATAATATTATAAAAAGACATGCATAATCAATTAAGAAAAAAATTATACATACCCTCTTGTTTTCCTTTCTTCAACCCAATTACCCTCATGCCATATAAGACCGTAATCAGCTCTAAGATTTCTATGCTGCATACGAAGATAAAAACTTTCAAACTCCTTAAAAGCCCAAAGAAGAGACAAATAAGCTGACGATTCAGATTTTATATATCCACCATTGCGATGCTCTATAGAAACAATATCATTTGCAACAGCAACTTCCTGAAGAACAGCTACATAAATTAAATATGGCTCAGGCATCTTTGCAAGTTCTTTCATAAACGCGTACTGACGATGTATTGTCACATCCTCACGAATTTCCATATTATCTTTAATATACTGTTCCGCTGAATGTATCTTTTTTACAAATTTTAAAAATTCTATTAGATTAAGTATAAAATATGATCTCTTTTCAACATAGGTAGCCACTCCGTAATTCTCTGCATCATATGTAGCCATAAACCTGAACACTATTTCATCAGAATGCAGATACGGCGTAATAAAACCTGAGACTACTGAACGGGGTATAGGCGAAGAATTTATCTCAGTTACTACTTCATTCAAAATCTCAGTATCGCTTTCTTTCAATACTGGTAAATCAGTATCAAAAGATTTATCATTCAAGTAATTCGTATATAATCCCGATAATCTCTTCCAGAGATTTACTACAGAATCAGCTTTCAACTTTTTTTTTGCCATTAACAGTTTCCAAAATCGTTTTCTAGGGTTGCCATTATTAAAAATACATTGTATAATTACTATAATACTATTTAAATTTTTTTCAAGGTTAATAAAAAAAATGAATGACATTAAACACAATTTCGCTGTAAATTTAATTGAAAAAGGCATACAGGCTCTAAAAGAAATTTCAAATGGAACACCTCTTGATGATGTGCTGGATAAAAACCGTAAAGATAAGGAGAACGCAGCGCTGGCTGATTGTCTGTTTCAATATTTCAGACGAAAAACACAAGTAGACTATATTATTGATTCTGTACTTGACGGACGCAAAACAAAACCTAAATTCAAGAATATAATCGCGATATCATTTGTTCAGTCATTATATCAAAAAGGTATCTCAAAAGAAGTTTCTGTTGATTGCGCTGTTTCTTTTGCAAAAAAAAAATTCGGTGCAAAAATTGCAGGATTCATTAACGGAACCTTAAGAAAGCTTTTATCCATCAATAATGAATCAATTATAAAAACAGCTCCGGAAAATGTACAATTAAATATTCCGCAGGAAATTTTTAAAAAATGGAAAACTTTCCTATCTATAGAAACAATCAAAAAGATATCAGAATGCTATTCGGAAAAACCTAAGCTAACTTTTAGATTAACAAAAAAAATAGAGAGCTTACCTGATGAATTTGCAGAACAGTGTTCATCATTATCCCTACCGAAATGGGCTAATAACTATAATTTCTTTGAAACGAACAATCCCAAAGTAATATTTGACTCAAGATTATTAGAATCAGGGGAAATCTACATCCAGGACCCATCTACAGTCTCGCCTTGCTCTTTTTATTTCCATAATGACAATAATATAGTTTATGATCTTTGTGCAGCTCCGGGAGGAAAAACTCTTCTCCTGCTGGAAAAAATGAATAATGGTCTTTTAATAGCAGCAGACTCTTCCTACAAACGACAACAGCGCACACTAGAAAATATTGATAAAATCAATAGCAATGCCACTGTTTATATATGTGTTTCATCAATGGAAAAGCCGTCTTTTAAACATAATTCTGCGGATTTTGTCCTCCTGGATGTTCCGTGTACAAATACTGGAGTTTTACGAAGAAAACCAGATGTGTTATGGAACTTCTCCGTCAAAAAATTAAAACAACTTATAAAAAAACAAAAAATAATCCTTCAAAACGCATCAGCACTTTTAAAGCCAGGCGGACATTTAATTTACAGCACCTGCAGTATTGAACCGGATGAAAATATGATGCAGGTTAATCATTTTCTTGCAGACAACAGAAATTTCTCATTGATAGACTCGAGGTTATTGCTTCCCTGCAGACAACATGATGGAGGCTTTTCAGCTTTAATAAAAAAAGAATAGTTATTTAATTTTTCTTATTGTATTGCAATAATTCTTCAATACTATATTAGTATTATCAATGATTTTTTTTTAGTTATTTAACATCTGAAATTCAGGAGATTTTTATATGAAAAAACGATACTCTTCTCAAACGCCAGCAAGCGCTACATATTCTGCTACATACATAAAATTATTACTAACTGTACTTATTGTTTTCTCCGCATACTTTTTGCCTGCTCAGGTTAAAGTTGTAAAAAATGCATCAAATACCAATCCTACATTACAATTCAACACCATTCAAGGAAATGTAAAATTATCAAATGCTATTTACAATGATCTGAAAAACTGTGGATGGTTTGATATGAAAAATAGTTCAAATGCGGATTATTCAATCACCGGTAATGTAAATTCTTCAAATCTAACCATAACCATTGCAGATAAATCACCATTTCTTTCTTTTCAATTACCTGTATCAAATTTAAATCTTAACCTTACAGCACACAAAGCAGTTGATTATATATTAAAAAAAATGTTCAATATCAAACAGCTTTGTACTTCTAAAATAGCATTCTGTGCTGCTTTAGGTAAAATGAAAAAAGAGATATTTATGTGTGATTTTGACGGTTCAAATTCTATACAGTTAACATATAATAATACTTTATCCGTAGAACCCGACTGGGAACCTGGTCATAAAAGAATTCTTTACACTCTCTATAACAAGACCTCTACAGATATTATTGAATACGATATTCCAAGCAAAAGAAGTAGAAGATTAATTAATTTTAAAGGTCTAAATACTGGAGCATCTGTTTCTCCTGACGGTCATTATTTTGCTGTAATTTTAAGTAAAGACGGACTTGTTGACCTTTATATAAAATCAATAGAAACAAAAATGATAAAACGACTGACAAAAAGCCGTGCATCTGAATCATCTCCATGCTGGTCACCTTCAGGAGCTAAATTGTGTTTTGTCTCAGATTTAAAAGGCAGACCAGGATTATATGTCATAAATGCAACCGGTACAGGATTTAGAAAACTTAATACTCTTGGTACAGAAGCTGTTTCTCCTGATTGGTCTATAAATAATAAAATTGTCTACTCAGCTAAAATGGGTTCAAATTATTCTCTGGCCGTCTTTGATTTAGAAACAGGTAATTCTAAAATTATAATTAATGCTGCCGGGAACTGGGAACATCCTGCCTGGGCTCCAGATGGAAGACATATAGTTGTGGCAGGTGATATAAAAGGGAAAAAAAATCTATATATTGTAGATTCAAAAACTAAGCGTATCAAAGGTCTTTTAGGAGGAAAATATAACTTCTCAATGCCGGCATGGTAATATCCATAATGAATATAAAAATCAAAATACTTAAATGATATAAAAAAATATTATAGGTTATTTCTTTTACCATCAGAAAATATTACTGTTTTTTTGCTTAATCAGCCAGTTTGAATATAAAAAAATTAATTCCTGATTTTATAAAAATAACTGCATTCCCCAAAAAAAATGCTTCATATTTTATTTTTTTTACCAAAAGGACATAAAATGTCCTCCCAGGTATAATATGTTATATTTTATTGAGGTGAAATATTTTTGGCAATTTTAAAAACATTCAACAAAAAAAGGAGAGAAATGAAATACAGCCAATACGGATTAATAATATTAGGGGCGTTTCTTGCTATTGGTCTTGCAGTAAGCGGATATTTCGTAGGACAGACTATGTATAATGCCAAAGTTGCAATAAATACCGCATTTGTAAAAGGATTGGCAGAGCGTCGGGTAGAAGCAGATACTGCAAACTGGTTACTTCGTTATACAATTATGGGGAAAAATAAATCAGAGCTTGCAAATATGTATAAAGAAGCAGAAAAAATCAAAAATAAAATAATTGAAATTCTGAAAAAAGACGGCTTTACGGATAAAGAAATAAAACCTGGTGTTATTCATTATTCTCATAAAGAATACCGTGACCGTCAGCAGAACATTGTCGACCAGAAATATATTTTAGTCGGGGACATCAATATTGAATCAAATAATGTCAGACTTGTTGAAAATGAAAGAACTAAAATCAATTCACTTATTGCTGAAGGATATGATATAACAAACTATGCACCAACATATCTATTCACAAAACTTAATGAAATCAAACCTGAAATGTTGAAAGAAGCAACAAAAAATGCACGGTTAGCGGCAAATGAATTTGCAAAAAATGCCGGAGTAAAAGTCGGTCGTATAAGGAATGCCAGACAGGGTGGTTTTTCAATTAGGGATATCGGCAGTGAATATGAAGATACTGAAAAAATAGATAAAATGGTTCGTGTTGTAACTTCAATAGAGTTTTATTTAACCGACGGAAAATAAAAGTTATTCATTTACGAAACCTGTGACATACAGAAAAAGAGATAAATACTAAAACAGATTATGGAAACACGATTTGTCTGAAAATTGGAAATATCTGACTATACATCACAAAGTTATGATGTGCATGACTGGCTCAAATCAGACTACAATGATAATAGTAATTACTGTAACATAAGGAGAATATTATGGTTTGCAGACAATGTCAAGAAAACTGCAGAGAAGTAAAATGTCCAAAATGTGGTGGTACAGCAAAAAAAATCAAAAGCAATTTTTTAAACAAACTTCTTAAAAAAGATCCGCTTTCTAATACTTATAAATGTGAAAAATGCGACTATATTTTGTATGTTACATTCTAAGCATAATATATATATAATCAAAATTATTAAAAAAGAATTTTGGGTGCAGGTTGATTATAACTTAACTTTTTACAGAGAAGGATATGAATCTCGTTTTGATAAGGAGTCATGCGGTGCAGAGACTGTTTTTCCACCTGATCCCATGCCTATAGGGAGACTCCATTACTTACACCATAATAGGATTTTGAATTATGAAAGAACTTCATCCAAACTTATTTGACATTGCTCCTCCTTTTATGAACTATTACGAACCCGTAAGAGAATTCGCCAATTCGAAGGGGGCGAAGTTCAAGATCAGTGATCATACGATACCTCCCTTTCAATTATACATTTCGGATAACAGCGAACTACACAGGACGGTTCACATTGTTACCATAGTAGAGGATATTGCGGTATTCGAAAAAAGAATAAGTGGTTATGGATTGGCAATATCCGCATACTATGATCTTAATGGAGAACGACATTTGTACTTTAAGGATATAAAAAAATTCAAAATAATGCCTTCCGTTGAACGAACTCTAAAGCTCCTTGATTACTCGTGGTATAAGTTATCTCTAATAAAAAAGGAGGACTTACGCACCGTATATGCACAAAAAGGAATACCACTTAGAGATACATATATGTAAGGGAACTCCAACTTCCCGTCAATAATAAAAACTATTTTGATTAGCTGACGAATTTAAACCGAATTTAGGGAATGATTATAACTCTGTTTGATTATAAATTATCTTCTCAGCCACGAATGAACAGTAATGATCACTAATGAATTTTATTTGTGTTTCATTGGTGTTTATTAGTGGCAAGTAGAAAAATTTGAAATTTGCTGACAGGTTAATTGTAAATCTCTCACAGAGCCACTGAGAACACGGAGGTTTTTTATTAATTAATTTCCTTTGTGTCTTTGTGTGAGAGATAATAGCAAGCTACCGTCGTATTGTTGTTTAAGAATAAAAAAATTTGCTTAACATATCTAAATGTGCTATAATTCAATAGGGTAAATTTTTAGATACTCAATTTAAAAATGAATTTTTTTACAAAACCGCTTTTTAAAAGAGGAGAAATAACTATGAAAAGGATCTGTTTGTTTCTGACAGTGTTTACATTAACTTTTATTTCCAATGCCGCAGATTTTATAACTACTTGGGATACAAATGCTAATGGAGATAACTCAGATTCAATAACAATTCCCTGGAAAGGTGCTGCATTTGATGTCGATTGGGATAATGATGGTACTTATGACGAAACAGGATTAACAGGTACAATAACACATTCGTTCAACACGCCGGGACAATATACTGTCAGAATTAATTGTGCTTCTCCAGCTATTTCCTTTTCAAATAATGAGAGTGCAAATGCAAAAAAATTGTTTTCAATAGACCAATGGGGGTCAGGAGTGTGGCAATCAATGTATAATGCCTTCAACGGGTGCAGAAATCTTAATATCAATGCAACAGATATTCCAGATTTAAGTACAGTTACAAATATGTCCGGAATGTTTAAAAATTGTTCATCTATGAATGAGGATATTTCTGCATGGGATATTTCTAATGTGACGAATATGAATAATATGTTCGATGGTGCATCAAGCTTCAATCAGGATATTTCCGCATGGGATACTTCTAATGTGACTAATATGAGTAATATGTTCGATTATGCATCAAGTTTTAATCAGGATATTTCTGCATGGGATACTTCTAATGTAACGAATATGAATAATATGTTCGATAGTGCATCAAGCTTCAATCAGAATATTTCTGCATGGGATACTTCTAATGTGACGGATATGTCTTGGATGTTTGCAGGTGCAACAAATTTCGATCAGGATATTTCTGCATGGGATACATCTAATGTAAATGATATGGGCAGCATGTTCAGGGGCGCATCAAGTTTCAATCAGGACATTTCATCCTGGAATACTTCTAATGTGACGAATATGACTCAGATGTTCGAGAATGCAACTAATTTTAATCAGGACATTTCAGCATGGGATACATCAAATGTGACGAATATGAGTAATATGTTTGCAAATGCAACAAATTTCAATCAGGATATTTCCACATGGGATACATCTAATGTAACGACTATGAGTGGGATGTTCTATGGTGCAACAAATTTCAATCAGGATATTTCCACATGGGATACATCTAATGTAACGAATATGGGTGTAATGTTTTCAGGTGCAACAAATTTCAATCAGGATATTTCCGCATGGGATACATCTAATGTAATTTATATGATTTGGATGTTCTATGGTGCAACAAATTTCAATCAGGATATTTCTGCATGGGATATTTCTAATGTGACGAATATGAGTGGGATGTTCAGAAACTCAAATTTCAACCAAGATATTTCTGCATGGGATACATCTAATGTGACGGATATGTCTTGGATGTTCTTTATGTCACCAAATTTCAATCAGGATATTTCTGCATGGAATACTTCTAATGTAACTGATATGAGTGTAATGTTTGCAGGTGCAACAAATTTCGATCAGGACATTTCATCCTGGGATACTTCTAATGTGATGAATATGACTCAGATGTTCAGAAACTCAAATTTCAATCAGGATATTTCCTCCTGGGATACTTCTAATGTAATTAATATGATCGAAATGTTTGCAGGTGCAACAAATTTCAACCAGAATATTTCCTCCTGGAATACTTCTAATGTAACGAATATGAATAATATGTTCGATGGTGCATCAAGCTTCAATCAGGATATTTCTGCATGGGATATTTATAATGTGACGGAGATGAGTGATATGTTTAGTGGTATATCAATTAATTATCAAAACTATGATGCGATTTTAATATCCTGGAGCAAACAGAATGTTCAATCTAATGTTAATTTTTCAGCCGGTTTAAGTAATTACAGCTCAGCTGCAGTTAATGCTCATGATATACTGACCAACACTTATTCCTGGAATATTTCTGACGGCGGATTAATTTATATTGTAAAGTACAATAACGGAGGAAATGGTTCTATTAGCGGTGTGACAACTCAAACGATTTCTCCTGGAGACAGTACATCACCTGTGACAGCAGTCGCAGCGGACAATTATCATTTTGCATCCTGGAGTGATGGTGTAACGGATAATCCAAGAACAGATACGAGTGTAAATTCAGATATATCAGTAACTGCAAATTTTGAGATTGACTCTATTTCTGTAAAATTCGACATAGGAGAACATGGAACATATACAGGCGGTGGTGCACTTGAACAGTTTGTAAATTACGGTGACAGTGCAGTTGCACCGGAAGTAGAAGCTGATTCTAGATGGATATTTACTGGTTGGGATACCGATTTTTCCGTAATTACAGAAGAACTGATTGTTAATGCACTTTATGAAAAGAAAGAGACCTATTCGATAACCGGAACAGTTTCAGGAGATGCAGTACAGGGAGTTAATGTAGATTTAATTCAGGAAGGTACCGTGTTATCAAGTTTACTAACGGATGATAGTGGAAATTTTATTTTTAAAGACCTGCTGCCGGGTGATTATATGATTACAGCTTATGTTGAAGATTTTACTATATCTCCTCAAGAACAAAATATATCTATTGTTGACAAAAATATTGATAATGTATCTTTCAAATCTGTTGAAATAAAACAGGATAACCCGCCTGCTGCAATGGATGATGCATATACAACTTTTATTAACCAGGAATTAACGCTTAAAGCACCTGGTGTTATGACAAATGATACCGATGAAAAAGGGCTTGTCTGTGAACTTCAGAATAATGTAAAACACGGCAAGCTTACTCTAAAAGCTGACGGTGCGTTTTCTTATACTCCTAATATGAATTATATCGGGAAAGACTCATTTTCTTATACAATTAATGGAGATACTGGAACTTCAAATCTAGCAGTTGTAACAATCAATATTAATCCGTA
>Ga0256913_10000428_pt1 | contig 21725 bp, 8 predicted proteins | sample Axial_MatmetaG_FD_185970 | JGI IMG/M metagenome (GOLD analysis project Ga0256913, IMG submission 185970) | Deep-sea worm associated microbial mat communities from Axial Seamount, Juan de Fuca Ridge, Pacific Ocean - Axial_Mat | ecosystem: Environmental > Aquatic > Marine > Oceanic > Microbial... | reverse complement strand
TATATTTATTTAGCAGGAAGAACATGGCATTATGATCTCTGGCACGGAGAAGATATAATAGTAGTCAAATCGGATAAAAAAGGTAATGTTATAAAAGAAAACAGATTTTATGATATTGCAAATCCCCAGAATGGCAATGTTGATTGGGATATAGCAAAGACACCCGATGGCAATTTTTTACTCGCGATCACATCAATGACAAAAAAAGGGGCGCAGGCGAAATTGATAAAATTTGATGATGAGCTGAATGCTATATGGTATAGAGTATTCAATTCATGCGATGATACCAATAACAATCCCGATGTGACGGTATCGGCGGACGGCATGATATTGTTTGCTTGGGGGCTGGATACTGAAGATATAATAGATGAACTTGGAGTAGCTAAATTTAATAAATATAGCACTTGGCCACCAACATTGTATGGTATGACACCGGATGGAGATATATTATGGGCTGATACATTGTGGACACTCAGGTCAAAAGGCAAGACTTATGGACCGGAAAAAGATATATTTAAAATGATAGCGACAAAAAATGGGGATTTTATAGTAGTAGGGAAATATAAAGAGTTGAAAGATAAAAAGACATGGGCATGGATAATCCGTTATAGCCCTGAAGGGAAAGTAAAATGGGAAAAAATATATGAAGATAAAAATTTTGATTGTAAATATTCGATATTTTTTGATATCAAAGAAGACACAAACGGAGATTTGATATGTGCAGGAGGATTATGGGATAGATATGGAGAATGGAACAATGCTGAGCACATGTGGCTTGTGCGTTTGGATAGTATGGGCTGCTTTGAGCCTGGATGCGGTACAAAAGACACATTGCATCTGATATATACCGAGTCGGATTATTATACCACAAGTACCGGTGAAGTGATAAAAGATTACAGTTATAATAAAGGGGTGATAATATATCCCAATCCTGCTCATGATAAAATAAATATAGATTTTTCAACAGCTTATATTGCCAAACGATGGGAGATATATGATATAAATAGTAAATCGGTGATGACGGGAAGTGGAGATAATGTTAAGACAATAGATATATCTACACTTGATTCGGGGGTATATTTAATAGATTTTGAAAACATAGATCACAAAAAGGTAGTAGGTAAGTTTGTAGTAGAGTGAAGGTATAGACTTGGTAAGTCTCGGATTATTTTGAAGAGCGACGTTGAAAATGCCCTTGCATATTTATCATATTTCATTCCATGCCAGTGCTGCTGCACCTTTGATTGCAGCTTCGTTTCCTTTCAGCAAAGAAGGTAAAATATCGATTTTGTTTTTATAAACTTTCAAAAGATTGTCTTCCATATAGTATTTTGTTTGATCAAATATCAAATCCTTGGCATTGGCAAGTCCTCCGAAGAAGAAAATCGCTTTTGGACTGGTTACGGATACTACATTTGCCAGTACTTTACCCAATTTTTCAGCTGCTATATCAAATGCTTTTAAAGCTGGATAGTCATTATTTTTTGCAGCATCGTAAATAATTTTTCCCGTGAGGTTTTCAAATGAATATTTATTCAGGATACTATTGGGAAAATCTTTTTTATATATTTCCGCACTTTTTCTAAGTCCTGTAACTGATGAATATGTTTCCAGGCAACCTTTTCTGCCACAACCGCACAACCTTCCGTTTTCTTCAGCTGTAAAATGTCCGATTTCACCAGCGAAACCGTCATGACCGTATATTAATTGTCCGTTGGCAACGACGCCGCTACCTACTCCTGTCCCCAAAGTGATATAAATAAAATCCTTTATTTCTCTGGCATTTCCAAATATCATTTCACCTATGGTTGCCGCATTAGCATCGTTGGTGATAAATACGGGAATATTAAATAATGATCTTACTTTTTCAACTACCGGCACTATTCCTTTCCATTTAAGATTTGGCGCATATTCGATTGTGCCGTTGTAATAATTTCCGTTAGGTGCACCTATACCAATACCTACTATTTTTAGATCATTTTCTTTTTCCAATCTTACAACTTCTGCATATATACTCTCGACAAATGAGTCAAAAGTCGGATAATCCGTAGTGTTATGGTGAGACCTCAATAATATTTTTCCGTTTTCATCAACAAATCCGAAATCGGTATTAGTGCCACCTATATCCATACCTAAAACTACTTCTTTTAGCATACTATCATTTTTTTTATAAATATTTTAAATTTTCCCCGGTTTATAACCACGCCAGCCGTAATAAACCAGATATACATAACTCAAAATTGGAACAATAAACGAAAAATGTACTCCATATTTATCAGCAAAGATACCTTGTATTATAGGAATAATAGCTCCACCCAAAATCATCATTACCAGTAATGATGAACCTTGACTTGTGTATTTACCCAATTTGTCTATAGCAAGAGTAAAAATATTGGACCACATTATTGAATTAAATAGTCCAATGGATAATAAAGACCATAAAATCATTTGTCCGGAACCGGTTAATGCTATGATCAATAATACAACATTTACCATTGCAAAAACCATTAAAGTTTTACCGGGGATACCTTTACCTAATCTAAATGCTAAAAGATTCAATAACATAAAACCTATATATGGCAGTACTTTGGAGAAACTAAAGGTAAAATCGCTTTCAATCCATACAACTCCAAAAATTACAAAAAATACAGCTATCGAAACAATGAACATAAGTAAATATTTTTTTATTATGTCTTTGATTTCTCCCATAGAGATAGCACCTAAAAATCTTCCTATCATTGCTCCACCCCAATAAAATGCAAGAAACGATTTTGCTTCCATTTCTGCAATCGCAAATTTATCATTCATAAAATTGATCAAAATACTACCGATGCTTACTTCTGCTCCGACGTACATAAATATTGCAACCATACCAAAAACCAATTGTTTGTATCTCAATGCTCCCATACCTTTTGGTAATTCATGTTCTACATTGATAACAGGTAAATGTGTGAATTTTATAATTACAGCCATTATGAAAAATACCAATCCAAAAATTAAATAGGGTAATTGTACACCGTAAGCAGAAATTGTTTCACCTGAATTCAAAGTAATAGGATTGCCGATACTGTCTAAAAAAGGTTTTCCCCATTTGATGAAATAGTGAAAAACAAAGTATCCCCCAATGACAGGTGCTATTGTAGTTCCGAAAGAATTAAAGGCTTGAGATAAATTTAATCTTGAAGAAGCTGTTTCAGGAGAACCTAATCTAGCTACATATGGATTAGCAGCGATTTGTAAAACAGTGAATCCAATACCTAAAATGAATAATGCTGAGAGAAAAATCCCATAGATTTTCATAGAAGCAGCAGGATAGAATAATAATAATCCGATACCTGAAATTATTAAACCAGTAATTAGTCCGTTTTTGTACCCTACCTTCATTATTGGATCTCCTTTTGAAGCAGAGATAATAAAATAAATAACTGATCCGATAAAATATGCTCCAAAAAAAGAGAATTGAACCAACATTGCCTCAAAATAATTGAGATCAAATACTTTTTTCAGATAGGGGATTAGAATATCATTCATTGAGGTTATGAATCCCCACATGAAGAATAATCCGGTAACTACAATTAAGGGTACCTTGTAACTATTTTTACTCATTTTTTGATTATTTATAAATTAATTAGAACTTGTATCTTATACCACCATATAAATCTTCGGACAATTCAGGGGAATCTTCAGGAGCCCTGGAATCATACAATATAGAAAAAGTGATAGTAGCGCTGATTTTTTTTGTGATGGCCATTACCAATTTGGATTGAGAACTAAGGCGAAAATCATTAAAATTATTCACCAATGGTTGGTAATAGCTTGTTGAGAAAAATTTCACCTTTTCAGTAATTGGAATAGCCGCAGAAAAATAGCTACTGAGTCTGAAATCCTTATGTGTGATATCTTCCGTGGATTCTTCGTCATATTCGTACATTAATGATAATCCGAAATTGCACTTGCTTTTGCCTTGACAAATTCTAAATCTCATCCCCGTACCAAACAAAATCCTCAATTTCAAAGATAGTTGCTCATTGTATTGGGCTTGTCCAAATGCTTCATATCCAAGTATTTTATTGATAAGTCTGGTATATCTTAAGTGCTGAAAGCCTTCATTGATATAATTTTTTTTATCTACTTTTGCAAAATTGATTTTGCTTATGGATAACAGTATTCGCTTTTTGTACTGAAATTCAATCTGGAATCCCGCATTAGCATTAAATATTTCATTTTTATTTTTTTTCCATTGTCCACTAAGATCACCGGTTTCATACCAACCGATAGAATCAGTAAATGTACTTCTTTTGTCTTCGATATTGACGATTTGACTATGTAGGGAATTGGGAAATACCAAAGCGAAAATTGAATACAAAATTAAATAGAAATAAAATGCTACTCTCATTTATAAATATTTTATAAAATTGAATGATATTCAAAATCTTAATTTTTATTTTGATATCAATCCGATTTAGAAATATATTTAAATATTAAAAGCAAAAATTAAGCCAGAAATACCATAATCTCTTTTATTTCCGCATATCAATTAAATTATTGTTTAATAAAAATACATGATGGAAAATACCAAACAAGAATTCATTACTAAATTTATTTTAACATTTTCCCGGGATTTGTACCGAATCTTTCTGTGAATTTCTGGCTGAAATAGGAAAGATTTTCCATTCCCACTTCATAACTGACTTCTAAAACAGTTGAATATTTTCTAGCTTTTATCAGTTTATATGCTTTTTGCAATCTTATTTCTCTGATAAATTCATTTGGGGTATATCCCGTATGTTTTTTCAATACCCTTTCCAATTGACGTCTGCTATAATTTAAATTATTGGCAAGATCATTCACTGAGAAATCAGAGTTATCGATATTTTTCAGAATTATTTTTTCGGCTTTTTTGATAAATTTATCTTCAACTGTTATTTTATTGATGTCGGGATTTTCTTCTTCCCATTTGTCTCTGTTCTTTTTGTTTATCAAAAGATTTTTTATTCTAGCCAATAGTTCTTTTACATTGAATGGTTTTGTGATATAATCGTCAACCCCAAGCATAAAACCTTTTAATTTGTCCTCATCCATTGAACGGGCGGTAAGCATTATAAATGGTATTCGTTTCCAAGAAGAGTTACTTTGTATTATCTTTTTTAACTCAAAACCATCAATATTCGGCATCATCAAATCTGAAACGATCAAGTCAATATTTTCTTTTTTTAACACTTCAATAGCTTTTTTACCATTAGGTACTGCTTGGAAATTGTATTTACCGGCAATAATGGATTGAAGATACTTATTCATTTCTATATCATCTTCCACAATTAATATATTTGGTCCGGTAGTATAAGATTTATTTGATTGTTTATCTTTTTTACTCAATGAAGTATTTTCTTTTAGATTTTCCTTATACTTAATCTTTTTATTTGAAATAACAGGAATAAAAGTAAAAGTAAAAGTGCTTCCTCTGTTAATAATACTATCAACTGTAATATCGCCGTTTATTGCTTTGGCATACTCTTTTGCAATCGAAAGCCCAATTCCTGTACCACCAAGTACCGGCTTATTATGAGATTGATAAAAACGGTTGAAAATTTTTGGAATGTCATCTTTTTTTATTCCTATTCCCTTGTCAGAAATCTCAATTGATATTTTTTCATCAATTTTTCTTATTATCATTGATACTTTTCCTCCTGAAGTGGAATATTTAAATGCGTTGGAAAGGAGATTATTAAGTATTTTTTCAAATTTATCGACATCAAGTTCCAGTGTTAAATTTTTATCGATCTCATATTTAAAATATGTTTCTAACTGTCTAAAGTTGGCTAATGATTGAAATGAAAAAAATATTCTTTTAGTCAATTCATATAAATTAACAGTTGTATTGCATAAAGTTAGTTTTCCTGATTCCAATTTTGATATATCCATTATTTCATCTATCAGTGTCAGAATTTTTTCGCTATTGGTTTTCATTATTTCCAAATCATCATTTTTCGATTTATCGGTATTATGAGCAATAAGGTTTTCCAATGGTGCCATAATCAACGTTAAAGGCGTTCTAAGTTCATGAGAGATATTGGCAAAAAATCGGCTTTTTGCTTTATCCAGAGATTTTAATTTTTCGTTTATTTTTTTTCGTCTTTTGATATTGAGATAGGCCAAAATCAAAGTTGTTAATAATAAAACGGCAATAAAAGATATTGTGATATTTAATATTTTTTGACGTGATAGTTTTGTGTTTTTGATTTCAAGTTGAGCTTTTTGTAAAGCCAGTGAATCCTCTTTTTCCCTTAACCTGAATTTTGATTCCAGTTCATATATTTTTTTTATATTATCTTGTGCAAGTAACGAATCGTTAAGATGAATGTATTTGGAATAATAATCATTTGATAGTTTATAATTATTGAGTTTTTTATAAGATTCTGCCAGTTTTAAATAGTTTACTGCAAGCGAATGCATATAATTGTTTTTATCGTTTATTTCAACAGCTTTTTTTAAATAGTAAATTGCTCTTTCATGATTTTTGTTTTCAATATAAAAAGACGAATAATTGTAGTAAACTGAAGCCAAATATTTGTTGTCTCCCGTGTTTTTAACCAGATTCAATGCAGATTGAAAATATTTATTTGCAGTATTATTTTGATTAAGCTTAGTATAACATTTCCCTAAAATAATGTATATTTCTGCGATGTTTTCATTTGCTCCCAGTTCTTTAGCAGATTTCAAAGCTTTCAACTCAATTTCTATCGCTTTTTGATATTGTCCTTTGTTTTCATAAATACTTCCTGTTCTGGAAAGAATGATCGATGATAAATATATATTGCCGGTATTTAATCCCGATGCGTTATTATAATAATTCAGTGCTTTGTCTAGATCATTGAGGTTTTCATATACAAAACCGATATTATAATTTAGTACTTCCAAATAAGGATTTTCACCTGTTTTATTTGTTAAATCCAAGGCATCCAAATAATATTTTAAAGCTTTTTCATATTCATTTCTGTTGTTGTATACCGCACCAATATTAGACAATAGGTTTATTTGCATTTTGGTGTCATTGACTATTTTTGCATATTTCAAACTGTTTTTAAAACTTTTTAAAGCATTATTGACATCATTTAATCGTTCATAAGTAGAACCGATGATTATATCCGTGCGGATTATATCTTTTTGTTTGTTCAATCTCTGATAAATTCTCTTAGCTTCATTAGCATATATCATAGCCGAATCATAGTTGGCGGAATAAAAATTAGCAGATGCCAGTATGAAATTACTTCGAGCTTCACCGGGAAGATATTTTAACTTTTTGCTATTGGTAAGAGCACGGTCGGCATAAAACTTTGAAGAGTCAATATTAGAATTTTTATATTCATAAGCTAAGTTATTTAACAAATTGATACTTGTTGTATCATTATCTATGTTTTTCAATTCGATCTTAAGACTATCTATATGAGAGTTCTGCGAGTGCAAAATTCCAACAACTAAAAATATTTTTATCAAAAAAATATACTTCATAATAACGCTATTGGACAAACAGTTAGCTTTAATACAAAAATACAAAATAATTTGAAAATTCCATATTCTTATGTCGTAAAATAAGAATATTGCGAATAAGTGTCGCATTTGTGGTATAATATGTCGCATTGGAGATTGACGCAAATATGAAAATGGAATAATTTTGTTTTGATATTATTTAACTTAATATAAAAATTTATATGAGTTTCTGAAATTGATTATTTGTGAACATCATAAAAGATAAGGTTCTTGAGCAATGGATTATAAATTTTTATTGAACTATTTTAAAAAATATAAATTTTAAACACATGAAAAAGCTATTTTTTATTACATTACTTATGATTTCTTTCTCCAATTTATTTTTTGCGCAAGATGATGTACAAATCTATCATGCTACTCATTTCGGAGGAATTCCGGGTTGTGTTGCATCTGCCGGTGATAATGTCTATTTATGTCAAGGTACATTTCTCAAAGTATTTGATAATTCCGGAAATGAATTTGAAAAAATAGCAGAACTAAATTTCGGTAAATATTATCAAGATATGATGATCAGAGATAATCGTGCTTTTTTGATTGGTGGAGATTTTTCTATTTTAGATATCTCAAATCCCGAATCACCTCAAATATTATCTGCATTAGAGTTGGAATTAGGATTCAAAAGTCAAATATGGATTGAAGGTGATTATGCATATATAAGCACATACAATAATGGTTTTTATATCGTTGATATTTCAGATCTTTCCAATCCTGTTTTGATAGCTCAATATGCAGGTGATTTTTATGATATTGCTGTGTCCGGTGATTATGCATATCTTATACGAAAATCCGATGAAAAAATATTGGTGTTGGATATAAATGATAAAAGCAATCCGGTTGAAATTACTAATTTGGAGTTTAGTAAACCTCAAAGTATTTTTATAGTAGGTAATTATGCCTATGTTACAAATACATCATATCCCAATATGGGATTGTATATCGTTGATATTAGCAAGCCAGATGAACCAAAAATAAAATCTCTTTTCAAAACACTCACTCAAACAAATAATCTTACTCATTATCATATTCCTAAAATAGTATCGGTTAAAGATAATATAGCTTATGTAGCATGTGAGGGTGAAACTTCGGTTTTTACCATTGATGTTTCCAATCCTTCCAATCCCGAAAAGAAAGGTTTTTTGAAAATTAGTGAAAGTGGAAATCCGGTATCATTGAGTATTCAAAATAATTCAATGTTTATTGCTATGAAATTTACGGATAAAACTTTTTTTGAAATAGATATATCCGATTTAACTGATTTAAAGATTATTCAAGCATTAAAATCACCTAAAAGGATAAGGTGGACTTATTCTGATTCCGTTTATTTATTTGTTGCCGATAATTTAGGTATTTGGCTCTATGACATGCAAGATCCGGCAGATCCTCAGTTCTTAAAACTTTATACAGAATGGGACGAATCGAATGAAATTATCCGTGTTGAAAACCGTTTATATGTCTTCACATGGCAGGATATTAGGATATTGGATATTAGCGATCCGATGAATATTGTTGAATTAGGAGTATATGTACCGAGTTTTTCTTATGGTGAAGAAGCTGTAGATGGCGACTATATATATGGTGTAACCTGGCAAATACCGGGCAAATTGGAAATAATAAATGTTTCCGATCCTGCAAATTGTATTAAGTCAGGTGAAATAACACTGCCCGGATTAGGTAGAGCTATTTATCTCGATGAAAAATCTAAAAGACTGTATGTTTCATATTGGAAAAGTGAAACGGAAACGGGAACGCTTATTTTTGATATTAAAAATCCACAATCTCCGGTATTGTTAAAAACTATCACTTCAGACAAAATACCTATGTGTATTGTCGCTAAAGGTGATACCTTGTTTATAGGATCAATAAACGAAGAAGAGGCTGATACCGCTTTTTGGTATTTGGAAGTTTTTGATATTTCCGATACTGCAAATATTGTTAAAATCAGTGAAAATTCCGGAGAGGGGCAAATTTGGAGTTTGCATATAAAGAACGATTATCTAATCGCCGGTATATACGGAGGTAGTGTCTATATTTTCAATATGTATGTCAATGATAAAGGTGAACTTATAATCGAGGCGATATGTCATTCGAAAAAAACAAATCAAACTTCAGTTACAACCGATTCCAAAGGTGATGGATATGTCACGGATGTACAAGGAGATGGTTATGCCGATAGCTCAGGTCATAAATATAATGATGGAGGTGGCGGTGTCGTAATACAAATAATAAAAATACCTCCGGGTAATAAATGTTGCTATAGTGTAGCGGTTAAACCCGAACAGGCATCTATTGACGGTTGCACAATTAATAATCCCTGTGGTATCGGAGGATGTGGAAAGGAAAACCTGATTAAAGCACTACCGCAAGAAGATTGGGTTTTTGAAGAATGGGGAGGTGTAATGTCAGGTAGAAAAAATCCGGAAAAGATAAGCTACAGTGGAAAAGTTCCTCCCGGATGTAGTGGCAACTGTAAAGATTGGAGAGGAATTGCATATTTTACCCCTTGGTTGAAATTGGAGGGTGGAGGAGATGTATTGATTTGTCCTCCAAGTGAAGAAGAAGATGTCACAGCAACATCTTTTAATTTAAGTGCCAGTAAAGCTGATGATTGGACAATAACAAGTATCGATGTAAATCTTAATGGTAGTCAAGATATTATTAAAGCTATAAAAAAAGCGACACTCATATGGCAAGGTAAAAAAATTGAAGTTGAGGTTCATGGTGCATCGGTTATACATTTCGATGTAAATTCTTTGACTATATCAAAAGGAGAAACCGTTGAATTTAGCTTTATCCTCTCAATTGACAAAATGGAAAAACAATGCCCCTTTGAACCGCAAAAATTACAAATTACGATAGATAATTCCAATATTTCGGCGGAACCGCTTCTTTATCTGCCCGGTGAAGTATTAGATGATATGATGAGTGAAATTACCTGTGCTTGTATATATAATGATGATAAAAATACAACGTATGAACATATACAAGAGGCTATTGATGACGCAAATGACGATAATACCATCTCGGTATGTCCCGGTGATTACGAAGAAAATATTATCATAAATAAACAATTGACTATACAATCTACCGCAGGTCCAAATGAAACATATATACTGGGAGTAAATGAACCCAATCATATCGTCAATATTGAAAAAAACAATGTCAAAATTATAGGGTTTACTATAAAAGAATCAAGTTTTGTTTCGAATAAAATAAATTATCGTAGTGATGATTCCGGTAATGATAATAAATTTCAAAGTTCAAATACAATTGGTATATTGGTTAACGGAGAAAATGCAAGCATAAAGAATTGTATCGTATTGAATAATGAAACCGGAATAAAAATCGAGAATACAAAAAAGATAATTATTGATAATTCCAAAATTTATCAAAATAAGAAAAACGGTGTTTTGATAAATAATTCCAATGAAATTAAAATTACTTCCACCGGAATTTGGGACAATATGGAAAATGGAATAGTATTTTACGATTGCAAGAATAAAAACGATAAAAAATCTCAGATAAGCGACAGCTATTTTAATAAAAATAAAAAATCCGGAGTTGTCATTTCCAATAGTGAAAATATAAATTTTAACAATATTCGCCAACTATCCGAAAATGAATATTACGGGTATTTATTGGAGAATTGTGCTCATATAAGTATTGAAAATACAGATAAAATCAAAAAAAATAAACTTGATGGAATTAAAATATCCAATAGCGATTCAATTCAAATAGTTCAGAACAAATTGGAAAATAATACTTCGGGTATTTATGTGGAGAAAAGCAAAAATATTGAAATAGAACAAAATAAACTGTACAGGGATAAAGATAATGCTATCGTGATAAATGAATGCGAAAATGCCGGCATCTCTATAATTTCAAATGAAATCGACGGTGTTGATCATACCGGATATGGTGTTTATCTTATCAAAAGTTCAAAAATCACTATAGGTGAAGAGAAAAAGGGTAATATCATTAAAAGAAATAAAATAGCAGGAGTATTTGTCGAAGAATCCGATTCCAATCATATATCTTATAATGATATTTCCGGAATAAAAAAAGGAATTCATGTAAAAAAGAGTTGCAATAATGAGATTAATGACAATAAAACCAATACGAATACTATCGGTATTGATATGGAATCATGTGATTGTGACGAACAAAATTATAATAAACTCATTAAAAATCATGTGGAAGATAATTACGAAAACGGAATTTATGTTTCCCAGTCTTTCGGAATGAATATTGAAGAAAATGAAGTTTTGAAAAATCACGAAAACGGGATTAGTTTATTTGCGTGTGAATCATCATTTTATAAAGAACCCGTATATATTAAGAAAAACAATGTCAAAGAGAACGATATAGATGGTATTAGATTTTATCATTCTTCCGCTAATTATATTTCGGACAACAATATTATAGAAGGTAATAAAGAAAATGGAATCACGCTTTTGGCAATAAGCTATTTCAATAAAATAACCGAAAATATTATCAAAGGATCCAACAATAAAGAAAATGGTATTTATATTAATAATTCACAAGGAAATTATATTGATAATAACGAAATTCAATCTTTTGACAAAGGTGTTTATGTATATAATTGTAATGCAAAAGAGGAAAAAAACATCAGAATTGTTAACAATAAACTGACCGACAATAATGAAGGTATTTATGTGGAAAATTCAAAACATATTTCGATAGGTTTTGAAAAAAATTATGACAATGATATAAAAGGCAAAAATGAAATAGTCGATGGTAAAAAAAGCGGTATTTGTATTTACAATTGCAATGAAGATATACGCGTTTCTTACAACTATATAAAAAATTGCGTCAAAGCTATTCTAATTGAAAAAAATCTAAATACTGTTGTTTCTAAAAATATTACTACAAAAAATGAATACGGTATTTATATTTTAAATTCCGAACAAATATTTTTAGGAAAACAAACCGATGACAGAAATTATGTTTTTGAAAATACTGAAGCGGGTATCTGCATCAAAGATTCCAAAGATATTAGTGTAAAAGGAAATAATGATATTTATAAGAATAAAATAGGTCTGATTATTGACAACTCGAAAGAATGTATATTTGATTATCAAAATGTATTTAAAAATATAGAATATGGATTCTCTTTACTCAATTCCGAAAAGATTACTATTAATAAATCTATTATCAACGAAAATAAAAAAGACGGTATTTATCTGAAATGGTCAAAAAATAATGAAATCACTGAAAATGAAATTACGAAAAACGGAGGTAGTGGAATTTATCTTTATGAATCTGAACGTAACCGGATAGGTATTGAAAAAAAACCTAATAAACTTCTAGAAAACAAAGACCATGGATTGCGTCTCGATGCCGCTCATTATAACATAATAGAAGATAATGAGATTATGTATAATGAAAAACACGGAATGGTTTTTAATCATTGCCGAAGAAATTTCATATCCGGAGAAATATATATCTTTAACAATAAAAAAGACGGTATACAATTAAACGGCTCTGTTTCCAATATTTTTTGGGGTAGATATATTAAATATCTTTCACCTTCCGGTAAAAAAAGATTCAAATACGGTATCAGGATAAAAAATAACGGTGGAATAGGAATACATTTTAAATACGCATCTAAAAATAGTTTTAGTAATATTAAAATTTGGTATCATAGTACCGGAATGTTTTTGGAACATAGTAATAGAAACAAATTTTCAACCAATATCGTTATCGGTATCTGCGGTATAGGTTCTGAAGAAATATGTTCTTATCATAATAATTTCGGTGTATGTGTTTATTATTATTGTGGTTCTGCTACTAAAGTTGTCGGCTGTTCCGTAGTACCGTCTTATAGAACAAAAAATCAATACAAAGATACGGAATCGGATGCTGTCGTTACTTCCAAAGGAGGAAAACCCACATTTTATAGAAATAACTTTATCAATACAAAAGGATATGTGATAAGGAATCTAAATAATGAAACCATAATCGATGCAAGATACAATTGGTGGGGCGATCCGTCAGGTCCAGGTGGTGCTGGTCCCGGCAACGGTGGAAAAATCACTGAAAACGTTCTTTATAGTCCCTGGTTGCTAAAACCCGTGGATATGACCGTATTGTGCGATAGAGATACTGTTTATGTGCCTAAAGGTGTTAGTACAAATACGTATTGCTCTTTCAATAATTTAATATTTGAAGGGGATTCTGTCAATGTTGTTGTTCAAGATCAGGAAGGCTGGAATAATTATAATTTTGACATGAAACTTCCGGATAGTTTAGCCTTGGATACAACTATAAATATAAATGTTCCGGTAGGAAATAATATAGCGCCTCAAAACAAATACTATATCTCAGCTACTTCTTACAACAATGTGGAATATACCGACATAGATTCGTTTTTGGTTATCGTTTATGAAAGCAAATTGGAAGATATCATTGTTTCACCTGAAAATGTCGTATTGCAAAAAGGTGAAAAAATTCAATTTGTAGCCACAGGTTTTGATGCTCACGGACAAGAAGTCATAATGAATAATGTAAATTGGTCTGCTACCGCTGGAGATATAACGGAAGAGGGTATGTTTACCGCTACTGAAGCCGGAAATATTACTGTTGTGGCAACTAATGACAATGGTGACATAAGCGGTGTGGCAACTGTTTATATTACACCGGAATCAAAACTTACTGATATTGAAATATTACCTTATGACGATGCTATATGCCTGGGTCAAAGTTTGGATTTTAGAGCAAAAGGAATAGACCAATACGGTAAGCAAATGAGTGTATTCCCCGTTTGGTATTGTGATAAAGATTCTATTGATTATACCGGCAGGTTTACTCCTTTGGACACGGGTATATATATGATAATAGTTTATGATATAGACGAACAGTTCTATGATACGGCTTATGTATTGGTAAGAGAAAAATGCGTTTTGAATAAAATAGAAATTCAACCCGGTGAAATCACTATTGCCACAGGACAGAAATATCACTTTGAAGCTATTGGGTACAATCAATATAATGAGAGAGCCATAACAGGTATAAGTTGGCAAACTACAGGAGGTTTGATCGACGATACAGGAACATTTTCATCTGCTACGGCAGGGGATTATCTTCTTATTGCTATTGATTCAACTGCACAATTGCAAGATACGGCAAGCATACATGTCATTGACGGTATTGCCTTGCAAAATGATACTTTGTATCTTAATTGCTCTATGGATACATTTGTTGAACTATTGAATAATGATGCCGGTTACGGACTGACCATAGAGGAGCTTCTCAATAATTCGGGTAATAATGTATTTAATACGGGAAACAGTGTTTGGTTTAAATATGAAACTAATGAAAATATGGAATTTGATTATGTTGCTGTCGATTTGCAAGGACTCAAGGATACTGCACATGTTGTAGTAAATGTTGAGGTGCCTGAAGAAATATGGTATGATGGTAAAGACGGAAACTGTGATGGTAAAGACGATTTTGATCAAGATGAAGATGGATATATTCCTTGTGATTACGGTAGTATTTATACAGGTGATTTACCGGTAGGGGATTGTGATGATACGGATGCCGGTGTCTATGACGGAGCGGAAGAGATATGCGACGGAAAAGACAATAACTGTGACGGACTGATAGATAATCTTTCGTGTGACGGATTGTCTGTAATGGTTTCAAATGGATTTTCTTATATTACCGGCAAAGATACTTTAACATTGATTCCAAAATCACTTGCGTCATGTGACAATGTATTTTGGATTATAGAAGGTATTCAAGATACGATATACAGTACCGGCAATAATCCGGTGAAAGTGTTCAACAATAATTTCAACAATATAAAAGTATGTATGTATGTTACCAGATTTGATACGGAGGAAAGTACTTGTACTGAGAATTATTGTACGGAAATAACCGGCAATAAGGAAATTTTAATGAATAACCGGTTGAAAGTATTTCCAAATCCTGCAGAAGATATGATTTATGTGCAATTGCCACAAGAGGCGGCTGTATCAAACAATAAACTGGAGATATATGATTATTTAGGCAAAAAGATATTTGATTATAATGTTGGTAAAAATGAAAAAATAATAAAGATAGATATATCGGGCTTGCAAGAAAACATTTATTTTATTGTTTTGAAATCAAGTGATTACATACTTCAATATTCAAAATTTGTAAAAATGCAATAGCAAAGAGAATTATTTTAGTCTTGTTGTAAAGCCTGGAGTGAAACAATTATACGGAATAATTTATTTTTGTGAAGATAAGCTTGTATTTGTTAACAGTTATATAGATGGTTGTGATAATTATTTTAAAATAAAAGAATAGTTTAGGTCTTTAAAATTAATTTTTTTTATAAGTTTGCAATGATAATTAATTAAAGTTATAAATTATTTATAGATGAACAATACATATTTTAGTCATTTTTACTTCTCTTTTTATTTCAGTTATTGGAATAAACGGGGACTTTATGTGATTTGATTAAAATTATTGAAAACATATGAAAAGTCCTCAGATTTATATTTGGGGACTTTTTTTATGTATGAATTTTTATTAGGAAAAAGTGAATATGACAAAAAAAATAATAATTCAAGGATATCCCGGGGCTTTTCATGAAGAAGCAGCAAACGAATATTTTCGATATGAGAAACTTGAAATAGTTCCTGCAATGACCTTTGAAATTCTTGCTTCTCAACTTTTTGAGGATAAAAGTATTGATTTTGGAATAATGGCTATTGAAAATTCTATCGCCGGGAGTTTATTACAAAATTATCGTTTACTGAGAGAAAATCAATTTAGAATTATCGGTGAAATTTATTTAAGAATAAGACACAATTTAATGGCTTTACCAGGACAAAAAATTGATGATATCAGAGAAGTTGTTTCTCATCCGATGGCTTTGAATCAAAGTATGAAATATTTGAAATCACTAAATTCTGTACGGTTGATTGAAACAGAAGATACTGCTTTGAGTGCAAAAAGGATTGCAGAGAAAAAGTTGAAAAATATAGCCGGTGTTGCAAGTAAAACCGCTGCAAGAATATATGGATTGGAGATTTTGGCTGAAAATATCGAAACATCAAAAGTCAATTATACCAGATTTTTTATAATTAAAAAAAATGGTATAATTCCTAATATAAAAGGAGATGAAAACAAAGCATCCATATATGTCCGTGTCAAACACGAAAAGGGAAGTTTGCTCAATGTTTTGAATAAAATAGCTTCTTGTGATATAAATATGAGCAAATTGCAATCTTATCCGGTTCTGGGTTCAATGAGTGAATATTATTTTCATATTGATTTGGAATTCTCAAAAGTCGATCAGTATAAAAGATTAATCGAAAAATTAAAACCAGATACTCTGATAACTGAAGAACTGGGAGTTTATAAAAAGCATAAACCTGAGTTCTGATTAAAGAAATAATTGTTATGATAATTACGACTTCAGATAGAATAAAACATATTAAACCATATTATTTTGCAGGGAAAATGGCCCGGATTGCAGAACTGAATAAACAAGGATTTGATATTCTTAATATCGGAATTGGTAGTCCTGATTTGATGCCGCATAAATCTATTATTGATAGATTAAAAGAGAGTGCGAATAATGAAAATTCTCATGGCTATCAATCTTATAAAGGTATTGAAAATCTCAGAAATGCTTTTTCTAAATGTTATGAAAGAAACTTTGATATTAATTTGGATCCATTGTCTGAAATTCAAATTTTGATGGGTTCGAAAGAAGGGATTATGCATATAGCAATGAGTTTTTTAAACAATGAAGATAAAGTTCTGGTTCCGGATCCCGGATATCCTACTTATAATTCAGCATCATTGTTGGCAGGAGCAGATGTGATAAAATATAATCTAACGGAAAAGAATAATTGGCATCCTGATTTTAAAGAATTGGAAAAAATGGATTTAAGTGATGTGAAAATCATGTGGTTGAATTATCCCCATATGCCTACCGGAGCAAAGGCAACCATTAGTCTTTTTGAACAAGCTGTTGAATTTGCAAAGAAAAATAAAATACTTCTGGTAAATGACAATCCTTATAATTTTGTTTTGAATGATTCTCCTCTTAGTATTTTCAATATTCAAGGTGCTAAAGAAGTAGCCTTGGAATTGGTGTCATTAAGCAAAACTTATAATATGGCAGGGTGGAGAATTGGAGCTTTAATTGGAAATTCCCTGTATATAAATGAAATTATAAAATTTAAAAGCAATATGGATTCAGGTATGTTTAAACCCATTCAAGAAGCCGGTGTAATTGCCTTGAATATGGATAAAGATTGGAATAAATATATGAACGAAATATATAAACAACGAAGAAACAAAGTGTGGGAAATAATGGATATGCTCAAATGTACTTATGATAAAAATAGTACGGGAATGTTTGTTTGGGGTAAAACTAATATAGAAGATGAAGAAAAATTGATTGAAGATATTCTGGATAAATCCCGGGTCTTCATTGCACCTGGCAGGATTTTTGGAGAAAATGGTAAGGGGTATTTACGTATATCTATTACAAATAGTATTGAAAAATTGAATCAGGCATTAAATAGAATTAAAGAAAATTTTCTATAAATTTTGTCTATGATTTGAGATTTACTAAATAAAAAAGTATTACAAATGAATATTACAATTGTGGGACCGGGATTGATAGGTGGTTCAATGGCTTTGGATTTGAAAAATAATGGAAATTTCATTATTGGAGTTGATAAAAATGAGGTTCATTTAGAACAGGCAAAAGCATTGAATTTGATAGATGATGTTAAAAGTTTAGATGAGGCTGTATTGATTTCAGATGTCATTGTATTGGCTATACCAATAGATAGCATAAAAACAATTTTACCTCAAATATTGGATAGTATTTCAATAAAAACAACTGTGATAGATGTTGGTTCTACAAAAGCAAGTATATGTGAAATTGTTGAAAATCACCCTAAGAGAGGAAGATATGTTGCAGCACACCCTCTTGCAGGAACTGAGTTTTCAGGCCCCAAAGCTGCACTTAAAGGATTGTTTGAAGGAAAATACAATATTATTAGTGAGGAATATAAAAGTGATGAAGATGCCCTTGAAATTGCAATTGATTTATTCAATCAATTGGGGATGACAACAATGTTTATGAATCCTAATGATCATGATAAGCATATGGCTTATGTATCACATCTTTCACATATCAGTTCATTTATGTTGGGGCAAACTGTTTTGGAAATAGAGAAAGATGAAAAACAGATTTTCAATTTAGCAAGTACAGGATTTGAATCAACAGTAAGATTGGCAAAAAGTTCTGCTGACACATGGGTTCCGATATTTGAAAATAATTCAAAAAATATCAGCGATGCATTAGAACAATATATTGGTTATCTTCAGGAATTTAAAGATGCTGTAGATAGTAATAATAGTGAGCAAATGATGTTTATGATAACCAAAGCAAATGAAATAAAAAGAATTTTATTGGGAATGAAACTTAATATTGTAAAGTTGAGCTAATAATAATTGGTAAAATCATAGTTTTATCAATCAAATAGTGTATTTTCGTCAGCGCCAAATTTACTAATTCCCAAATATTTGTATGCTTTATCAGTAACGATTCTTCCTCTCGGTGTGCGTTGGTTTTTATAATTTATCTTCTTTAAAGTGTCTCTGTATCGTACGCAAAGGTATATCTAAAACCCCACCCGTTGATGAAGGTCAAAAGGGCTCTGTTTTATAATGGCTTTGAAAAACCGGGACTTATACCTTTGTGGATAAGATGTAAAAGTAAAGCCTTGTTTCGCATTAAATCATCAAATTCAATAGTACGTAAATATTTAATATCAAATCCTTATTTTTATTAATATTATTCTTTACATATACGCTATTTAGTATAAGCATATAACAAAATGGCGTATAATTCAAGTTTTCAAAGTACTTTTGTATTTAATATTTCGGTTTTTGGTGAATATTATCTTTTTTTATTTTAAAATTGTTTTATTGTTTTTCTAATTCCTATATTTACTTCATGAAGTTAATATTAATAATATTTATTCGCCTTGTTTTTTTATCAAGTATTGTATTAGGCATTAATAGTTGTTTCCAACATCAAGAAAACAAGAAGATCTTTCTTCATTCTAATTGGAGATTAGTCATGGAAAAGGATTCTGTTAATATTCCGGCAAAAGTTCCCGGAAATGTTTTTTTGGATTTAATGAATAGTGAAATAATTCAGGATCCGTTTTTTGCTGATAATGAAAAAAAAGTTCAATGGGTAAGCAGAAAAAATTGGATATATAAAACAGATTTTTCTATTGAAAAGGAAAATTTGAAATATAAAAATATTAATCTTGTTTTTAAAGGATTGGATACGTATGCAAATGTAATGCTAAATGGAAAAGAAATTCTGAAAGCAAATAATATGTTTCGCAAATGGACTATTCCCGTTCAAGATTTATTGGAAGAAAATAATCATTTGGAGATCAAATTTGTGTCTCCCGGGGCGATGGATTCAATAATGTCAATGCAATTACCATATAAACTGCCGGATTCCAGGGCTTTTACCCGTAAAGCTCCATATCAATACGGATGGGATTGGGGACCACGATTAGTAACAATGGGAATATGGAAAGAAGTCTATCTTGAGTTTTATGATGATATTAGAATTAATGATGTTTTTATTAAAGACAATAATATAGATAATAATCAAGCTGATTTATCTGCAATTATTGAAATTGATAGCGATAAAAAACAATCTGTATCGATTCGGATAATTAATGCAGGGAATCAAAATTTGATTTCAAGTGAAAAACGGAATCTATCGAAAGGGCAAAATCAGTTATCATTGGATTTTAGTATTCTAAAACCTGAATTGTGGTGGCCAAATGGCATGGGAAAACAATATTTGTATAAATTTATAATCCGGATAAAAACGGAAAACAGGATAATTGAAAAAACGGTAAAACATGGTTTGAGAACCGTTGAGCTTATTCAAAAACCGGATAGTATTGGTAGTTCGTTTTATTTTGAAATCAATGGTGAACCTGTGTTTGTTAAAGGTGCAAATTATATTCCTTCCGACAATTTTCCGTCAAGGATAAAACAAGATAAATATATAAAAATCATTAAGGATGCTGTGAATAGCAATATGAATATGCTCCGTGTTTGGGGAGGAGGTATTTATGAAAAAGAAGAATTTTATAAGCTATGTGATGAATACGGTATTTTGGTATGGCAGGATTTTATGTTTGCTTGCAATTTTTATCCCGGAGATAGTCTGTTTGTTGAGAATGTAAAGCAGGAAGCTAAAGAACAGATTATCAGATTGAGAAATCATCCTTCTATTGCCTTGTGGTGTGGTAACAATGAGATAGATGAAGCGTGGCATAATTGGGGATATCAGAAAGTATTGAAATACAGTATTCCCGATTCAATTGAAATTTGGGATAATTATCTTGACTTATTTGAAAAGACATTACCGGAATTGGTAAAAGCGCTTTCGCCCGATACGGATTATATCCCTACTTCTCCCAAAACAGGTTGGGGTCATAAGGAAGCAATGTATTCGGGAGATATGCATTATTGGGGGGTTTGGTGGGGAGAAGAACCATTTGAAGTATATGAAAACAAGGTTGGAAGATTTATGAGTGAATATGGTTTCCAAGGATTTCCCGATATTAAAACACTTGATTCGGTATTGGATTCTATTGATCTTAATATAGAATCACTCAAATTGCTCAATCACCAAAAGCATCCCAGGGGAATGCAGTTGATACACGAATATATGAAAAGGGATTTTACTGTTCACGATAATTTAGAAGACTATATTTATGTGAGTCAGTTGGTTCAATCTTATGGTGTTGTCAAAGCGATTGAAGCACATAGAAGGGCTAAGCCATATTGTATGGGGACATTGTATTGGCAATTTAATGATTGTTGGCCGGTGATATCATGGTCAGGTATTGATTATTACGGCAGATGGAAAGCATTGCAATATGGAGTAAAAAAAGCATATAAAAAAGTTATTGTTAGTTCTGAAATAAATGGTGACAGTTTGGATATTTATATCGTTTCGGATAGTTTGGGAGAAATCAAAGGGAATATGGAATTGAATTTTATGACTTTTGAAGGGGAAAATATCTATAATAAATCCGTAGGTGTTATTATCGGAGAAAATGAAAGTCAAAAAGCTATAAGTTTTAGATTTG
>Ga0256913_10000427_pt1 | contig 21751 bp, 21 predicted proteins | sample Axial_MatmetaG_FD_185970 | JGI IMG/M metagenome (GOLD analysis project Ga0256913, IMG submission 185970) | Deep-sea worm associated microbial mat communities from Axial Seamount, Juan de Fuca Ridge, Pacific Ocean - Axial_Mat | ecosystem: Environmental > Aquatic > Marine > Oceanic > Microbial... | reverse complement strand
AGGAGGGGGCGCATACCCGCAACAACATCAAACTGTTCGCCTATGAGATGGCGCGGAAGTTTGGAGAGGAAGCGCTGCACACCATCAGCAAAAACCTTTTACAGGTAGATCAGACCCAGCTTTACATCGGCCAGCCGATGCTCTACTATGCCGCGGAGTTCAACGGACTCTTCTCCGCACAGGTTGTCCCCAACGATGAACAGGTCAGCAGTGAACTTGGCAAAAAGATCTTCGCCTATGCGGACTTTGTACTTGAGAGTAAAAAGAGCAAGCCGATCATGAAGCTTTCCGTGGAGATGATGGGAGAGACATTTGTCAAAAAACAGCGTGCGCTTGCAGAGAAGCAGCCTGAGCTCTGGCATAAACTCTATGATATCTCCACCATCGGACATGAGTATGGGCATATCCTCTGGATCGACTCCGATACGGAGACGAAGATGAATGCCACGGGACAGTTCAAGAACATCGAAGAGTTCAAAGCGACTGCCGGCGGGCTGATGGCGTTCTTCCACCATGAAGAGGAGGCGCTCAAACAGCATATTGTCGATGACCTTGTCTCCCGTGCGGTCAGTCTGATGGCATGGAGAGAGGTAGGGGAGGTACTACCGTATTACTGTGAGGGGTTGATCCATCTGGATATCCTCTTTGGCTCCGGTGTCATTACCTATGAAGAGCAGATCATGATCCATTATGGACAGTATGATGCGATGAAAAAAGCGTATATTCAGGCTTACGAGGATCTGGCGCGTACCTATCTGGCAAAAGCGGACGCCAATGGCTACCTGGGCAAATATGCCCAAAAAGCCGAGAGTGTCTTTTTGCCTGTCAATGAGAAGATCAAACACTTTGTAGAACACTACTACGCCTGCTACAAAGAGATCGGGCAGCAGACAGCGGTACTTGACTAGGTGCTGTGCCTGCAGCGCTTTTCATCCTTGAGAATATAGCCGGAGAGTGCTTTGCAGAAGTCGGAGTAGCAGACATAGTTCCGGTTGCCTACTTTGTCACTGTGCTTAAGTTGCATTCTCAGATAATCCTCCCCTTCATGATAGAGGAACATCACGCCGGAGTAGAAAAAGCCCTTTTTGTTCATAAATCTGACCACTTTGTCGATCTGGGGGATGCTTTCCAGAGAGATGTCCGTGTAGATCATATCGCAATGTTTCGCTTTGAGCTGATTCAGCAGTATCTGGAACTTCTGTTTAAAATCCTTCCCGTAATGGTCGATCCTGATCTTGGCAATATTGGTAGGCGGATCAAAAGTGTAACTGAGAAAGAGATGCTCAGGTACCTTTGAGGCTTTCTCTTTTGCCTTGGTGAACGGTACATCCGCATTCTGGTAAGTCCGTTTGATCTGTTTTTTATAGATATCCGGAAGATAGAGCCGTTTTCGTAGTTTCCTGAAGAAGTAATACCCTACGAGTACGGCACCCCGTTTGTATTTCTGTGCCAGTTCGTTGTTGACTATGGTCGTATCTACAGGTACTTTCCCCAACATCAGTGCCGCTTCCGAAAAACCATGGCTCAGGTTGGCTTTCTGGCTGTAGGTATGGAACATGATCGCCTCTCCAAATACGGCATCAAGTCCGATCTCTTCGGCTTTTTTCAGGACCAGTTGAAGCATCCGGTTCATAATCCCTCTGCCCTGGAATTCCGGATCGACCACGGCAACCCCTATCTCCGCTATGGTAGATTCGGGTACAAGTACCAGGGCAAAGTGCCCTATGATCCTGCCTTCTCTCTGGGCAACGATGGAATAGAATTTTTTACCGTGGGATTCAAAAACCTTTTGCGGATAATAGAAAAGATCCTTGATATAACTATAGCCGTAGTTCTTGTAGATCAGTCGTGCGATCCCCTCTTCATCCCCCTCTGTGAACTCCCTGATGGTGACAGGAAGATCCTCCCTCTCTTTTTTGCTTTTTTGCCTTTTCTCCAGGGGAAGAGGCAGTGTTTTTTGCACCTTGTCTCCGTTATGCAGAGGGTGGGAGGCATATTTGATGATGATAAATTTCTTCCCCTCTTTGCCAAGGTTGCGGTACTCGAACATATCCATAAGATTGTAGATCCGGTTGAAGCCTTCCGAAGCATGCGCCTTCAGGGGAACGCTGATATGCTTTTTATAGGACATGGGCAGTCCCCAGTCATGTACATCGATACGCAGGCCGGTCTTGAAAGGGTGCAGCCCTATCTGGATGTATCCCTGACTCCCTTTATAGGCATGAAGCACGGCATTCTCTATCAACTCTTTTGTGCTCTCTATGAGCGCTCCGGTATCCTCTGCTGTCAGAGGGAGCCTCTCGCAGGTATCCCTGATGAGAGATTCAACGATCCGTATGAAGGTGAGATCACTGGGGATCTTCAGGATGATACTGTCGTGCATGATGGCTCCTTCTGTGCCAGAAAATGCAATGCGGCTGCCGTCATGATCTTCATTCCTGTCTGCAAAGCATTGTCATCGACATCGAAACGGCTGTTATGCTGTGAGATACAGGTCTTTTTCGCCTCATCACAGGTACCGAGCCTGAAAAAAGCTCCGGGAACGACCTTGAGATATTCGGAAAAGTCCTCTCCTCCCATCACCGGGTCTTTCAGGTCAATGCACTTCTCCTTTCCGATGATCTTTCCAGCTTCCGAAACAATGATGTCTACCATACTGTCATGGTTGATCAGTTCCGGCTGTCCGAATTCATATTCAAAACTGTATGTTGCACCCATCGACCGGCAGATCCCTTCAATGGAAGTCTCCATCATCTGGGGGATATTCTTCCGTATCTCTTCATTGACAGTTCTGACCGTTCCTCTGAGGACCACATGGTCACAAATGATGTTGGAGGCCCTGCCGCCCTCTATAGTCCCCAGTGAAATGACAGCAGGATGCAGCGGGTCGATCATACGTGAGACTATGTGGTTCAGGGAGTTGACGATCATGGAAGTGACCAGAATGGCATCTACGCCCTCATGCGGCCTTGCGCCATGTGCGGATTTTCCAAAAATTTCAATGGTGAAAATGTCGGCAGAAGCCATCATGACACCATATTTGTATCCTATCTCCCCGGTATTGAGGTAAGGGTAGGCATGCAGGCCGAAAATCCCGTCCACCCCTTCCAGTGCTCCCTCTGCGATCATCTCTACGCTTCCTCCCTCCTTGCTCTCTTCCGAAGGCTGGAAAATAAAACGTATATTTCCTGGGAGCGCTGATCTGTGTTCTGCCAGGGCAATGGCTGTTCCCAGGGCAATGGCGGTATGGCTGTCGTGCCCGCAGGCATGCATGACCCCTTTCTTCCTGGAGGTATAGGGCCTGCCTGTCTGTTCTTCTATGGGAAGTGCGTCCATATCGGCACGTATAGCGATGGTCTTTGCATTTTCATCTACCTTCATATCGGCGATCAGCCCAAAGTGCCTGTCGCTCTCCCTGATCGTATAACCGCTTGCTTCCAGGATTCCTTTCACAAGGTATTTTGTATGCTCCTCATGCCCGGAGAGTTCAGGGTGTTCATGCAGATCATGCCGGATTTCAATAATCCGCTCGTTGATCTTTTCGATGCTCTCAAAGAGTTTTGTTTTCAACTTTTTCATCGGGCCCTCCTCTTTTGACCTGTTGCCTTTCTTTAATTATACTCCTTTTTTAAAGCAAATGCATCATTTTCAGCATCCCAAAATCTCGAAATAGGATTCTTTGAATGTGTGCTATGCTCGCATTTAGGGGGTTTGTGTAAAACTTGAGTCGCACCACAAGGTTCGATGAGGGGCATCTCCTCCTCCCTGTTTTCGAGTATGGAAAAATGATTTCGGCAGCGCTGTTCTTTACAAAATTAAAGCCCTAAAAATCATATTCTAACCTCTTTTTGGCTATAATCGCCTCTAATTACGTCATCACGAAAGTGATTTTCAGAGGATAGATATGCTACTTTTTACCCCAGGACCAACACCGGTACCGGAGTCTGTACGTTTGGCAATGGCTGAACCGACACTGCACCACAGAACCCCAGAGTTTGAAGCGATCTTCAAAGAGACGCGCGAATTGCTGTTCGAACTTTTCGCTACCGATGAGGTTGTGATGCTTGCAAGTACCGGAACCGGTGCGATGGAAGCTGCCGTAACCAACCTGTGCCATAATACACTGCTCAATATCAATGCGGGGAAGTTTGGCGAGCGTTTCGGCAAGATCGCCCTTGCGCATGGTTTGAAAAATGTAGAGATCAAACATGAGTGGGATACCCCTGCAACGGTTGAAGAGGTCGTTGAAGCAGTGAAAAACAACGATGCTATCGATGCCATTGCTATCCAGATCTCCGAGTCGGCAGGCGGGCTCAGGCACCCGGTTGAAGAGATTGCCAAAGCGGTTAAGGAGATCAATCCGGAGATCATGGTCATTGCTGACGGGATCACGGCAGTAGGTGTGGAGCGTATCGATGTTACGCATATTGATGCGCTGATCGCAGGAAGCCAGAAGGCGCTGATGCTCCCTCCGGGATTGGCAATTCTGGGACTTAGCAATGCTGCTGTTGAAAAGATCGGCGCGGGCAAAGGGTACTACCTGAACCTTGCTTCCGAGATCAAAAAACAGCGTCAGAACACGACAGCCTATACGGCAGCTACAACACTAATCATAGGGCTTCGTGAAGTTCTGAAGGAGATCGGGGTAAACGGTGGTATAGGGAAACTCTTTTGTGATACGGCGCGCCGTGCCAAAGCGACCCGTTTTGCGCTTGAAGCATTGGGACTGCATGTCTACCCGAAATCTCCGGCACGCTCTATGACAACAATTGATGATGAGAATGCAAAAGAGATCAGGGATCTGCTCAAAACGGACTTCGGTGTCAATGTGGCAGGCGGGCAGGACCACCTCAAAGGGAAGATCTTCCGTATCAATCAGATGGGGCTTATAGAGCCGTATGAGATGGTATGGGCGGTCAATGCCGTTGAGTTGGCACTGGCAAAACTTGGACGCAGAGTATTTGACGGTACGGCAAGCCGTGTCTTTAATGAAGAGTATTTTAAATCTACACTGAAAAGAGAAGAGAAGTAATGATATTTGAACATGAGATCCCCAGTGGGTCAAAACTCTATTTCGGAGAGTCTGCCAAGATCAAAAGAGAGATCGAGTTCGTTTCGGCGGAAATGCTTGAGAACCTTGGATTCGAAGAGATCGTCACACCGCTGTTCTCTTACCATCAGCATGAATGTTTCGATGATAAAAAACCCCTGGTAAGGCTGAATGACGAGCAGAACCATGAAGTGACGCTTCGTGCCGATTCCACAGCGGATGTCGTACGGATCGTTACCAAAAGACTCGGAAGGTCGACAGAGTCGAAAAAATGGTTCTATATCCAGCCGACAGTGACATTCCCTACCAGGGAACAGTACCAGATCGGAGCGGAAGTCATCGATGGACGTTTCGAAGAGATCGCCGCAACGACCACCATGCTGCTCAAAGAGATAGACGCAGAGCCGGTGATGCAGGTCGCCAATATCCGCATTCCCCATCTGCTGAACGAAAAATATGCTGTTTCACTGGAAGATTTGAAGTCGATGCATGTAGAGAAGATCATCGCAACCGACCTGCCGTGGATAGAACCGCTTGTCAAACTCAACAGTGTGGGTGACCTGGATGATTTGAGCGCGTTCCCTGATGATATCAGGGCAGAACTTGAAAAGATCAAAGAGGCGGTTGCGCGTATCTCCTATGCCAATATGGTGATATCGCCGCTTTTTTATGCGAAGATGCGCTACTATGACTCTTTGACATTCCGGATGTTCGAAGGGAACAAACTTTTGGCGATGGGTGGTACCTATACAGTTGACGGTGTCGAAGCAGCGGGGTTTGCACTCTATACAGATGAGTGTATCGTGAATAAAATGAAGAGGGAAAACAGATGAGTAAAGCAGATTTGATCGTAGGACTCCAGTGGGGAGACGAGGGGAAAGGAAAGATCGTTGACCATATGGCACAGACGCATGATTATGTATGCCGTTTTGCAGGAGGTCACAATGCAGGGCATACCATCGTGATCGGCGACAGGAAGTATGCGCTGCATCTGATCCCTTCGGGGGTGTTGAACCCTGAAGCGAAAAACATCGTAGGGAACGGTGTCGTACTCTCTCCAAAAGACTTCATCAAGGAGATGGAGCAGTTCGATAACCTGGAAGGAAGGCTCTTCCTTTCGGACAAGGCGCATGTCCTTCTGCCTTACCATGCCATGATAGACCAGGCAAGGGAGAAGATGAAAGGGGACAAAGCCATCGGTACGACAGGAAAAGGGATCGGGCCTGCCTACGGCGACAAAGTGGCGCGTGTAGGGCACCGTCTTGGCGAGCTGCTTCATCCTGAAAAACTGGCTGCGAAGATCATGGAGTTCTTCTCCATCAACAAACCCGTATTTGATGCCATGGGAGTAGAAGCGCCCAAAGAGCCAGAGTTGCTGGCAGAACTTGAAGGGTATAAAAAGATCCTTGCCCCTTACATTTGCGATACGACACAGTTGATGTGGGAGATCCTCGATGCGGACAAGAAAGTACTGCTTGAAGGTGCACAGGGAACCATGCTCGATATCGACCATGGAACCTACCCATACGTTACCTCTTCCACAACGGTGAGCGCAGGTGCCTGTTCGGGACTGGGACTCAACCCCAAGGATCTTGGTACCGTTACAGGAATCGCCAAAGCCTACTGCACCCGTGTCGGGAACGGTCCTTTCCCGAGTGAAGACTTTGGAGCGGAGGGTGACAAACTGCGGGAGAACGGCCATGAGTTTGGTACGACCACAGGCCGCCCGAGACGCTGCGGCTGGTTCGATGCGGTTGCAATGCGCCATGCGGTGCGTGTGAACGGTGTTGACCAGGTAGCGCTGATGAAGCTCGATGTCCTTGACGGTTTTGAGGAGATCAAAGTGTGTGTAGCTTACGAGTTTGAAGGGAAGCAGATCGACTATGTACCGTACGACCTGGAAGATGTCAAACCGGTCTACAAGAGCTTTCCAGGCTGGGAAAAGACAGAAGGGGCAAGAGTATTCGATGAGTTGCCTGAAACGGCAAAAGCATATATTCTGGCACTCGAAGAGATGATCGGAACAAAGATCGGTATCATCTCTACCAGTCCGGAGAGAGAAGATACAATAATCAGATAGAAAAGGGGTAGCAATGAGATTAAAACCACAACAGACAGGATATGTAGCCACGAAGATCGGTATCGATCTGGCCAATGCACCTTTTATTACGCTGCCTAAGGGAAAAGATGCAGTGGTTGCTGCAGCAAAAAAGATTATCGATGAGAATCTTGCCAAAGAGAGAGCCTTGGATGAAAAGGTGAAAAAGATCATCGATGAAAATTATGACGAGATCGAATTCCAGCATGCCGACGAGCGCCAGCTTTTCTTTATGATCAAGAAAAAAATGGCACCCGAATATGGCGTGATCATGAATTACGATGACCGTTACAACGATCTTGCGCACCTGATTCTTGATGAACTGTATGAGAACTATCTTGCAGAGTACACCGTCAATGAGAACCAGGTTAAAAATGTTATTTTCAAAGCATTCAAGTCATTTGCGGATGCATACGATGAGATAGACGATCTGGTCTATACCAAGATCAAGAATATGGAAAAAGAGGTGATCCCCGGTTCTCAGGATTATGAACTGCTGTATGAGCGTCTCTATCAGGAAGAACTTGCCAAAAGAGGGATGCTTTAGCGAGTGATGCGTTGCGGTGCGCTTTTCTTGCGAAAAGCTTTTTTGAATGTAGGGCGGGCTTCAGCCTGCCAGTAAGGAGCATAAATGACAAAAGTAAGTCTTTATTTTGAAAACGGTCTTTTTCTCGAGGCGAAAAGCTTCGGAGCGGAAGGTACTTCGGTCGGGGAGATCGTATTTAACACATCATTGAGCGGTTATCAGGAGATCGTGACCGATCCTTCCTATGCAGGACAGTTCGTTACATTCACGATGCCAGAGATCGGGAATGTCGGATGTAATGCGCAGGATATGGAGAGTAAAGGGGCCCATTGTAAAGGGATCATTGTCCGCTCCTATCAGGCAAGACCTTCCAATTTCCGTTCCGAAGAGACATTGGATGCATTGCTTAAAAGAGAGAATGTACTGGGGATCACCGAGATCGATACCCGCTTTTTGACGAAGATGCTCAGAAACGAAGGTGCGATGATGATGGTTGCTTCCACGGAAGTGCATGAGGAAGCGGAGCTGAAGAAGATCCTTGAGAACTCACCGCGCATCGAGGAGATCAACTATATCGAGCAGGTGAGTACCAAAGAGCCGTACCTGCATACGGAAGCACGTTATGATGCACGTGTATTCGAGTATGGCAAGCCGCAGACAAGCAAGAAGATCATCGCGCTTGATTTCGGAATCAAGCGCAATATCCTCAATGAGCTGACCCATGCAGGGCTGGAAGTAACTGTCGTTCCCAACGATATGCCCGCTGATGAGATTATTGCCAAATTCGAAAGTAAAGAGATCGACGGTGTCTTCCTCTCCAACGGACCGGGAGATCCGCTGATCCTCAAAGCCGAGCAGGAGAAGATCAAACAGCTCATCGCGGCAAAAGTACCGCTCTTTGGTATCTGTCTGGGGCATCAGCTCCTCTCAATCTCCCACGGATACGATACCTATAAACTGAAGTTTGGGCACCATGGGGGGAATCATCCCGTCAAGAATGAGATGACTGGTGCGGTGGAGATCACTGCGCAGAACCATAACTATAATGTACCGGACAATATTGTCGAAGTCGCGGAGGTAACACATCTAAACCTCTTTGACAATACGATCGAGGGGCTGAAATATAAAGATTCACCGGCCATGTCGGTTCAGCACCACCCTGAAGCGAGTCCCGGGCCGCATGAGAGCGCGTATATATTCTCTGAGTTTGCAAAGATGCTGGGATAATACGGTAGGGGTGCCCCTTGTGGGTACCCGGGTATCCACAAGGGGCACCCCTACGAATTAAAAAGGAATCAACAGATGAACATAGCCATACTATTCGGCGGATCGAGCTTCGAACACGAGATCAGTATCGTTTCGGCCATTACCATGAAAAAAGTACTTAAAAAGAGTACGCTGACCTATATTTTTGTTTCGGCAGAGAGAGAATTCTACCTGATAGATACCGACAAGATCAATGCCAAGCTTTTTTCATCGGGTGAATACAAAAAGTCCAAACCGCTTACACTTAAAAAAGGCGGTTTTTTTGCAGAAGGGATGTTCGGAAGCAAGCAGGTAGTGTTCGATGTTGCCCTGAACCTTATCCATGGGAGGGATGGAGAGGATGGGAAGATCGCTTCATTGATGGAGTTCTTCAGTATCCCTTTTATCTCCCCAAGAATGGAAGCTTCCTCACTCTCCTACAATAAACTCTATACAAAATTCCTGGCAGAGAGTCTGGGTGTGAAAACCGTTCCTTATGAAAAACTCTCCAGAGACGATGAGCGGAAGATCACTATGGATTACCCGATCATCATCAAACCGGTAAGACTGGGAAGCAGTATCGGTGTGAGCATTGTCAAAAGCGAAGCTGAACTGGACTATGCGCTGGATGTGGCTTTCGAGTTCGATACCGATGTGATCATCGAGCCGTTCATAGATGGCGTGAAAGAGTATAATCAGGCAGGCTGCCTGACCGATGCCTGGGAACTCTCCATCGTTGAAGAACCCCAGAAAGAGGAGTTCCTCGATTTTGAGAAGAAATATATGGATTTCTCCCGCGATTCACAGGTACTTGCTGCCGATATTGGAGATGAACTCGGTGAAAAGATCCGGTCAAGCTTTAAAAAGATCTACGATCCTCTCTTTAAAGGGAGTATTATCCGATGTGACTTCTTTGTTGTTGACAATGAAGTGCTGCTTAATGAGATCAACCCCATCCCCGGATCGATGGCGAACTATCTTTTTGACGATTTTGAGGGAATGCTTGCAAGACTCTCTAAGCATTTGCCAAAAGAGCAAAAAATCTCTATAGATTACCAATACATACACTCTATCCAGAGCGCCAAAGGGAAAGCCTGATTTTTACCTGACAAAAGGAGAAAAATAAGACCTTTTTTCTCCTAGTTATTCCCCCGCTGCCTCCGGTGGGAGTAGCGTTTGCATAGTTTTTCTCTACATTGTTAAAAATAATTTAACAAATCCATTTTTCCTTTCTTGATTTTAAGCTTTATATGTGAAAAAACAACCTATAATAAAGCTGAATGTTGTCAAATTATGTCATTTTACAACATAGAATTTTTAAAAGGGGGTATGCATGCAATCAAACGCAGCATTGGAATACGATTATTCCGTAGCAAAATTGTTTACTTATACAGCGATTTTGTTTGGATTTGTAGGTATGTTAATTGGTACGCTTATCGCGGCACAACTAGCATTCCCGGACTTAAACTACTTACTTGGTGAGTATGGGACTTTCTCAAGACTGAGACCATTACACACGAACGTGGTAGTTTATGGATTTACACTAAGTGGGATTTGGGCGACTTTCTATTACGCGGCTCAAAGGGTATTGAAAGTCTCTATGGCGGAGTCCAAATTTGTGATGTTCCTTGGTAAACTTCACTTTGGACTGTACTTTCTTGCAGCTGTTGGTCTGGTAGTTTCTCTTTTACTTGGGATCACTACAAGTAAAGAGTATGCACAGATGGAGTGGCCGCTTGATGTACTTGTTGTTCTGATCTGGGTTATCTGGGGTGTGGCAATGTTCGCACTGATCGGTATCAGAAGAGAGAAAGCACTTTATATCTCCATGTGGTACTTCATTGCATGTTTCCTCGGTGTGGCAATGCTTTACCTGTTCAACAATATGGAAGTACCGACTTACTTCACATCCGGTGGTGTAGGTAGTATTATGCACTCTGTTTCCATGTATTCAGGAACAAACGATGCGCTGGTACAATGGTGGTGGGGACACAATGCGGTTGCATTCGTATTTACTGTGCCTATCGTCGGTATGATCTACTACTTCCTTCCAAAAGAGTCCGGACAGGCAGTATACTCTTATAAATTGTCACTTCTTTCATTCTGGGGTCTTATGTTCGTTTACCTTTGGGCTGGTTCTCACCACCTTCTCTGGTCAACTGTTCCAGACTGGATGCAGACAATGGGGTCTATCTTCTCTGTCGTACTGATTCTTCCATCTTGGGGTTCGGCGATCAACATGCTCCTTACTATGAAAGGTGAGTGGAACCAGCTGACTGAAAACCCACTGATCAAGTTCATGGTATTAGCATCTACATTCTATATGCTTTCTACACTTGAAGGTCCTATTCAGGCGGTTAAATCTGTCAATGCGATCGCGCACTTTACAGACTGGATTCCTGGACACGTACATGATGGTGTACTTGGTTGGGTTGCGTTCATGATCATGGCAGCACTCTTCCATATGGCACCAAGAATGTTCAAGAGAGAGATCTACTCCAAGAGCCTTATTGAAGCACAGTTCTGGATTCAGACAACAGCGGTTGTCCTTTACTTTACTTCCATGTGGATCGCAGGTATTACCCAAGGTATGATGTGGAGAGCGGTTGACGAGTATGGTAACCTGATGTATTCATTCATCGATACCGTAACAGTACTTCACCCTTACTATGCGATCAGAGCTCTTTCAGGTGTATTGTTCCTGATAGGATTCTTGATGTTTGCATTCAATATGGTTAAAACGATGACTTCTGCAAGAGAACTTACAGAAGAACCACAGTTCAAATCACCTATGGCATAAGGAGGTAGGTTATGTTTCATTGGTTAGAAAAAAATCCGTTCCTCTTTTCTGTAGGAGTATTTCTGGTTATCGCATTTGCAGGACTCATCGAGATCCTGCCAAACTTCGCCGAGGCGTCAAGACCGGTTGTCGGGCTTAAGCCTTATACCGTACTTCAGCTTGCAGGAAAAGAGGTCTATAAAAAAGACAACTGTATTGCATGTCATTCACAACTTATTCGTCCGTTTAAAGCGGAAACAGACAGATACGGACAGTATTCACTCTCCGGTGAGTATGCATATGACAGACCGTTCCTCTGGGGTTCTAAAAGAACAGGTCCAGACCTTCACCGTGTAGGTAACTACCGAACAACTGACTGGCATGAGAACCATATGTGGGAGCCTACTTCTGTTGTGCCTGGTTCCATTATGCCGGCGTATAAACATATGTTTACAAATGAAGCAGATATCGCTACAGCCTATGCGGAAGCGGTTACCGTTAAAAATGTCTTCAATACACCGTATGGTGATGAGATTCAGCCAGGGGTAGAAGCGTTCAAGGCATATAAACCGGCAATCCTTGCAGAGGCTCAGAAGATCGCTGCCAATATGAAAAATAAAGATGTCAAAGAGATGGTTGCAGCAGGTAAAGTACCTGAAATTGTAGCACTTATTGCCTATCTTAACAGATTGAAGTAGTGAGAGAAGATGGGACTTAGAGAACTTCAAGGCTATGCCAGTTTCTTTATGACCATTTTTTTAGTGGTGATGCTGTACGGGTATATTGTCTACCTCTACAGAAGTGAAAAAAAAGGGGAGAAGGATTACGAAAAGTTAGGCAATATTGCACTCGATGACGAGATAGACAGTACGCCTATCAATACCAGTGATCCGGTCTCTGATGAAAAAAAAGGAGCGAAATAAATGAATGCATTAATGATAAAAGCATTGGCTTTTTCAGCAGTACTGATCGGTGCGACGATCGCTGTTGTCAAGTCTATGAATATCGATTTGAGTGATCCTATCAACATGATCACGATGATCGGTGCGATAGCTATTGCGGTACTTACCTTCGGAGTATCTGCCAAATATATCAACCAGATGAAGACGGACAAGGCGCAGGGTGAACTTGCCGAAGAGAACTGGGATGGTATCGGTGAGTATAAAAACGAACTTCCTGCAGGATGGGCATACTCATTCCTGGGAACACTAATCTGGGCAATGTGGTACTTTACTATCGGTTATCCGGTTAACAGTTTTTCTCAAATAGGGCAGTGGAATGAAGAGGTAAAAGCATACAACGCAAAGTTTGAAGAGACAAACAAAAATGCAGATGCAGTAACCCTTAAAGAGATGGGAGAGTCTATCTTCCTGGTACAGTGTGCGCCGTGTCATGGTACAACAGGGGATGGACTCTCCGGTAAAGCACACGATTTTACGCATAGAATGAGTAAAGCACAGGTGCTTGACGTGATCAAGAAGGGGTCAAACCAGCTTGGTTATGCCATGGGTGCAATGCCTCCAATGATGGCAACCGGAAAAGATGCTGAAGCAATCGCAGCCTATGTTGCCGGGGGTATGAAGGGTGAACAGCCGGCAGCATTCGGCGTATGTGCAGGATGTCATGGAGCAGACGGTAAAGGGAATGGTGGAACTGCACCGAACATTGCAAGCTTCGATGAGGACCTGATCGTTCACGTAGTAAAAAGCGGTAAAAAAGGTGCACTTGGTACCATGCCTGCCTTCCATGACAGAATGACTCCGGTGCAGCTGAAAGCACTTGCAACCTATATTAAAACACTAAGTGAAGGAGAGTAAGATGGCAGGAACAGAAAATACAAACAGATCTGTCTTTGGTCTGAACGGGGTAACAGGAATGCTGATTGCCACACTGCTTTTGCTGAGTATTCTTGCATTCCTTACTGTATGGGGAATTAAAGTACAGCAGGGAAGTGCAACCAACTTTTATGATCCGACACCGATTACCAGTAACCTGGATAATGTAAAAGCAGACAGCAAAGAGAATGCACAATTCGCATTTGTTGATGCCAAGTAATTCATAAAGGATAAATGATGATTACAATTATGGATAAAGTACTGGGTTTGGGTATGGTAGTTACTGCTGTCTATACAGCATGGGCCGTACTGACACCAAACCACCTTTTTATAGGATAACAAATGATCAAAGTTCAAGTAAGGTTCGCCTTGCTTGCTTTGTTACTTCCACTTCTTCTGAATGCAACACATATTCTCAAAGATGATCTTTTAAGACCTGAAGCTTCAAAACTCATAGAACAGATGGGTGAAGAACTGTTTTCAAAAACAGGTATTAACGGGTATGTCGTTGCAACCAATGAAAATTTCCCTGAGAAATTCAACCTGGTAGCATACAGCAGGAAGTATGAAAGTAATGTAAGCAAGCCGTATGTCATGCTTATCTTCGCACCCAATGCGCTGATCACAAAAGCATCCGGGCAGAAGGGAAGGGTAGCGTTGATCCCCTCTTCTGAAGCACTCGCCGGGCTTTACAGTAAAAGTGATGTGATGGATGCTACTATAGACGTTGTGGCAGCCAAAGATAAAAATACCAATGAAGACAAGTTCAATATCGGTATTGTGCAGGGCTTTTCGGAGCTTGCAGACCAGATCGCAGCTTCAAAACATGTCAAAATGACGACCACGCTGCCTAACGATACCAAAACGATGATTGGTTATGTGAAGATCGTAGTCTATATCGGTGCGCTTTTTGTATTGTGGATATTTATTTTAAGACCGATCTTAATGAGGATAAAATATGGGAAAAAATAAAGAGATAAGTTATTGGCCCCACATGATTCTCGGTTTTCTGTTTATCGGGATTACGCTGGGTTACTGGACAGTAAAGTCGGCTTCATCCATTCCGGTACAGGAGTCCAATGAATTTATGATGAAATATCAGCAGGCAGATATGAACATCAATGAGATCATGAAACGAAAGGCGCTCTTTGACCGGCATTATACGATTGAGATCGTAGATGCCAAAAGAGAGATGCTGGAGATCGAAAATGCCAAAAGGGCGAAAAAAGAGAGCTCTGTAGCATTGGTTAAAGGTGAGAACACTTTTTCCTACCGTGTACTTAAAAAGGACAACAGCTTTGTTCCCGATGCGAATGTAACGTTTCTTCTCACGCGTCCACATACGGTGAAAGAGGATATGTTTATAAAAAATGTACCTGTAGAGGGCGGAAAATATGTGATCAAAAACATCACGATTACAAAACCCGGACGCTATACTTTACAACTAAGGGCAAAGATCGGGGATGCCATCGGCTACTCTGAGATACCTGCTTACCTGAAACCATAACTCTGCAACGTGTTGTGCAACGCACAACACGTTGCAGGAATTATGCTATACTTTCTCCCATGAACAAACTCTCCGTATATCCGACATCACGAGCATTGCGTACCGTTGCAAAAACTATGAAAACAGAGGATGGGTTCCTTCCGGCACTGATGCGAATGGATGAGTTCGAACAGCGCTCTGTACTGATAGAAAACGCCACCCAGGTAGATGCCATTGAACGCATTTTGTTACTGAGGGAAGCAGCAGCATTCAAAGCATTTGAATCTTTGAATGTCAATAGAGACCTGATACGTTTTTTTACCAAAAGCGATGCACTGTTCAAGTTTTTTGAGGAGTTGGCGGCCGAAAATGTTGATTTTGGGCATTTGGCGGAAGCGGATGCCTATGCGGAATTCGGGGAGCATCTGGAGATCCTGGAGACCCTGTTGCGGAACTATAAGGTACTCCTTGAGAAGAGAGGGTTGACGGACAAAGCATTTCTTCCAAAATCATACCTCCTGAATATGGGTTTTGTGAAAAGTTATGAAACGATTGAACTTCACCTGGAAGGATATTTGAGCCGTTTTGAGCTTGAACTGCTGGGAAAGATAGCAGAGCACACCCAGCTTCTGATACACTATACAACCAGCCAATTCAACAAAAAAATGCAGGCACGTTTTGAAATGTACGGGATACAGTTGCCTGATAACTCCTGTTTGACCTTTGATTTTTCCTCCAAAAAAATCCTCTCCTGCGAGCCTGAGAGTTCGAAAATCAAAGCAGAGGTATTCAGTGTCGAAGAGAGAGGAGAACAGATCGCTGTCGTTTTTGAACAGGTTGAACGGATGGTACGGTCCGGGATCAGTCCTGAAAAGATCGCAGTGGTTTTACCCGATGAGGAGTTCAAAGAGCATTTTATGCTGTTTGACAGGAAGAACAACCTGAACTTTGCAATGGGGTATGACTATATGCGGCAACGTAACTATAAAATCCTCGATGCACTCTATCGTTACTGGCAGAAGTTCGATGAGAAGGAGAGAAAGAGACTTGAAAGGTACGGTCTTGCTCTCGAGACGATAGAGAGACTTTCTCCCTCTGAAATGGGCAGTGTGGAGAGACTGTTCGAAATGCTGGAGTCTTTAGGCCTGGCGGATATGGGAAACGAACGTATTTATGAGATGCAGCACTACTTCATGAAAGTTTTTGCATCCCGGAAACTCTCATTGAAAGAGTGGCTTTTCCTCTGGCTGAAAGCACTTTCCAAAGTGACGATCGACGATGTCCACGGAGGACTTGTCACGGTGATGGGAGTGCTGGAGACAAGAGGGGTCGAGTTTGAGGGTGTGGTCATTGTGGACTTTAACGAAGGGATCGTTCCTGCCTCTTCAAGCAAAGACCAGTTCCTGAACTCTTCTGTGAGGGCGTTTGCGAATTTGCCGACACGGCATGACAGGGAAGCGCTGCAGAAGCAGTACTATAAACGCTTGCTTGAAACATCGAAAGAGGCGGCCATTCTTTACAGTACAGCGGAGAACAGGCTACCTTCAAAATTTCTGTATGAGCTGGGGCTGGATGTTGGCGTAGAAAAAAAAGCGCAGATGGACCTGCTTTATAGTGAACACTCCCAGCTGCTTGTGGAAGAGGAACTGCCAACTATCCCGTTCGATGCCCACAGTGTTACCTGGTCCGCATCGCGGCTGAAAACCTATCTGGAGTGTAAACGAAAATACTATTACCGTTATATTGAAAAGATAGAAGCGAAAAAAGAGGATGATCTGATAGAAGGGCTTTTCCTGCATCAGCTTCTGGACCATCTGCATGGACAAAAGAGCAGCTACCACTCCAAAGAGGAGATGACGGATGCATTAGTGAGGCTTCTTGATACGCTTCTTGTGCAGAATGATCCCAAAACAGCATACCGTAAACTTTTATGGAAAGAGAAACTGAAAGGGTATGTAGAGAGGCAGATTGCACATTTTGGGGCAGAGTGGAAAGTGGTAGAGCGGGAAAAGGAGTTTACGGGAGAGATAGGAGGAGTTACATTCAAAGGGCGCATAGACAGGATAGACCAGAACGGTACCGGTACGCTGGTACTGGACTATAAAAGCGGTTCAACCAAAGAGGCAAACAGGACAAGAAACCTGGAGCTGCTCACCGATTTTCAAATGAGTATCTACCATACGATACTCAGTCCGAAGTATGGCAATCTCTCTCTGGCGTTTATCAAGATTCTTGAAAACGGAGAGATGGAAGAGGTGACTGCACTGGAAGAGAAAAATGCACTTCTGGCAGAACATATTGTTGCGCTGAAACAGGCAAAAGAGATCGTGCCTCACAAGTGTGAGGATCTCCATCGCTGTAAATATTGTGAATTTGCCTTGATGTGTGAAAGAGGAGAGTACCTGTAAAGGCGGGCGTCAATACGCCGTTTCCCTGATATGGCTTTGTGCCCAGGCTTTGATCTTGTTGCGCTCTTTTTGTGTCAGTTTTGCCTCTTCATGGACCGTCAGGTACATAGGCATCGGCATTCTGAAATTAATGGTCTTGACAATCCCTTTGTAGATCTTCTGTTGTTTCTCTTCATCATAAGTCCCCCACTCTTGAAAATTCACCGCTTCCCTTCCGTTTTTAATGTGGCTCTTCACCTCCAGGGAGATGGGGGAGATATTCCCGTACCATGGCAGTTTTGTCTGGTAGGAGTGGCAGTCGTAACATGAGGTTCTGAGCATTCCCATGATCTCTTTTGGGGCCTGTATCTCTCTATCCGGATCAATCGATTCCGGAGTAGCCGGTATCTCAATCTGTATAGCCTGCAGGAGAACGAAGGCCCCTAACGTCCAAAATAAAAGTTGTTTGAACATGCACTTTCCTTAGATGGTTTGTTGATGGCATTATAGTGATATAAAGTAAATATGTTATGAAAATATCGTATGAAATTAGATATGATTATAAAAATAAAAAATAAAGAGTGTGTATGAGTTTCAAACCCTTTTTAGCCTATTCGGCATCTGCCGGGAGCGGTAAAACATTTGCCCTCTCGGTACGTTATATTTCACTGCTTTTCATGGGGGAAACGCCGGGCAGCATACTGGCGGCAACCTTTACCAATAAAGCAGCGGCTGAAATGCGTCAGAGGGTAGTGGATTCGTTACGTCATCTGGGGGAGAATGAAGCGTTCCTGAATGCCGTTTTGGAACAGACGGGCCTGAGCAGGGAGGAGTTGCTCGCCCGGCAGCCGGAAGTGCTGGGACGTTTCCTCTCCTCCACAGCGTATATCGTGACGCTTGACAGCTTCTTCTCTTCCATTCTGCGTGCCTCCTCTTTGGAGCTTGGACTGGAGCCCGACTTTGTCACCAGGGAGCAGGGGCATGAGACACTGGAGATGCACTTTCTGGAAGAGGTACAGGCAAACGGACTGCTCTCTTCTCTGGTAAAGCTGGTGATGGATATAGAGGACAGACGTTTCAGGAAACTGTTCGGCCTGATGCAGGATTTCTATAAAGTCGACCCCCTTTTGCCGCAAAACGGGTATGCCGTAAAAAATATGGCCGATATAGAGGAGAAGATAGATCAGGTACGCCAAAGCCTTTATGAAGAGGTTGTCGCTTCGGGCGCTTCAAAAACAGCAGTCAATAACTTTGCCGCTGTCGATACAAAGATCCTTTTTTCAAAAACAGTTTTTGAAAAAGAGAGTCTGCATGAACATAGAAACTATAAAAAATATATTCAGACACATCCCCGGATCGAAACGTTGTTCCAGGAGCTTAAAGGATTGCTCGGCATCTGGGTAGCCGCCCGGGAGGAGGTCGTACTGCATCATCTTTTTACGATTTATGCCTACTACAGAAACGCAAATATCCGGAATGCAAAAAATTCAGGTGTGCTCAGCTTTGACGATCTGACCTATTTTACCTATAGGCTGCTGCATGAGAGCATCTCCAGAGAGTTTCTCTATTTTAAAATAGATTCCCGTTTCAAACATATACTGCTCGACGAGTTTCAGGATACCTCTACATTACAGTTTCTTCTTCTGAAACCGTTGATTGATGAAATCTTTTCAGGGCATGGACAGAGTGAGTTCAAAAGTTTTTTTTATGTAGGAGATACCAAGCAGTCGCTTTACCGTTTTCGTGGCGGGGTAGAAGAGTTGTTCGACAGGGTGGCGGAAAATTACGGTATCGGGATCGAACAGATGGATACCAACTACCGCAGTGCGAAACATATCATAGAGCAGGTAAACCGTTGGTTCGAACCGGTCATGCCGGGTTATGTGCCGCAAAAGAGCAGAGAGGGGGTCGGTACCGGCTATGTGGAAGTACGGGAGAGTGAAGTTGAAGCGCTTATCGGTGAAGCGGTCAATCAGGCAAAAAGTTTGATGGCGCTTGGGATTTGCAGTGACGATATCGCTTTTCTCGTCAATACCAACAAAGAGGGGCAGGCATTGCAGGAGGCATGTGTGCAGGCAGGTATCGAAACACTTTTGAAAACATCGAGTTCTCTGAAAAACCTGCCTAAAATCGCGGCACTTGCAGCGATGGTCTCATACCTTTTTTACGGAGAGAAAATCGATGCGGAGCCCCTGCTGCAGAAAGTGGGGAAGAAGTTGGAGGAGGTGGATCTTGGCTGGTTCATGCCATGGATGTCCCCGCTGAATGTACTGGACAGGCTCATCCGGGAATTCGGTTATTTTGAGGAAGACCCCAATATTCTGAAGCTGCTGGAGTTTGCCTCATCCTTTCCCGATATCCTTACGTTTCTGGAGGAGTTTGAGTCTTCCAGTATCGCCGTGGCTTCAAACTCTGTTCACGGCGCGCAGATCATGACGATACATGGCTCCAAAGGGTTGGAGTTCCCGTATGTGATCATCCTTGACAAACTCACCCGCCCAAACAGTGACAAATCACCGCTTATCCTTCATTATCAAGATGATTTGACGGTTGATCGGATATTCTACCGCACCAAAGGCAGAGAGCACTTCGATGAAGCGTATACCAAGGTGATGCAAGAGAGAAAAAAAGCATCGCAAAAGGACAGGATGAATGTACTCTATGTAGCATTGACACGCGCCGTAGAGGGGATGGTCGTCATTAAAAAACCGAAAGATTCTATTTTTGACGATATCGCCATGGAGCCCATGGTACGGGGTGCACTCACCGTGGCTGCGAAAAATTTTGGGGCGGTGGCAGAGAGTGCTGAACGTCCTGAACGCATCTCCCTTGGTAATTACGGCAGGCAGGATATCGCGGCAGAGGAGAGCGAAGAGGAGAAGGATTACGATGCAATTCTGTTTGGAACGGCACTGCACTATGTACTGGAGATGCTGGGGGCATTCGATGAAGTACATTTGGCAGAAGCAATGAATGCGCTGCAGAACAGGTATGGGAAACTTCTCGGGCAGGCAGAGACCGAAGAGATAGCGGCGAGGGTCCGCAGGCTGATAGGGGACCGAACATTTCAGAAGCTCCTGGAGGGCGCTGTTTTACGCAAAGAGCAGTCTTTGGGCTATGAGGGTGAACTGAAACAGGTCGACCTGCTGCTGGAGTATGAAGAGAGCGCTCTGGTCGTAGAGTATAAAAGTTCGACCAAGTACCGTTTGAAACACCAGTCGCAGGTAAGGTTTTATCAAAAGGCGATAGCCGGGATTACCGGAAAACCGACAAAAGGGATAATTATTTATCTCTTAAAAGATGAAATTATCCTTGATAACTTAAATAAAACTTAATTTAAAATTATTTTAAGCATAACTGGGTACAATCCGTCCACAAAAAGAGTTTAGGCTCAAAATTAAAGGATATTCATCATGAAAATGACTAAAGTCATGAAACCTGCTGAAGTACAGCGTGACTGGGTTCTGATCGATGCTGAAGGTAAAACTTTCGGTCGTATCTTAACTGAAGTAGCGACACTTCTCAGAGGGAAACACAAACCATCATTTACACCAAATGTAGACTGCGGTGATTACGTAGTGATCATCAATGCTGAAAAAGCGAAATTCTCAGGTGTCAAACTTGATGAGAAAGAGTATTTCACACACTCTGGCTACTTTGGTTCTACAAAGTCCAAAAAACTTAGTGATATGCTTGAAAACCATACAGAGAAACTTTACAAGCTTGCTGTAAGAGGTATGCTTCCAAAGACGACTCTCGGTAGACAAATGCTTAAAAAACTTAAAGTATATGCCGGTGCCGAGCACCCACATACTGCACAAATCAACAAGGGAGCGTAAGCATGGCAACATTTTATGCAACAGGAAAAAGAAAAGCGGCTATTGCGAAAGTCTGGATCACTCCGGGCAATGGTGAAATGCTTATCAACGGCAAGACACTTGACCAATGGCTGGGCGGACACGAAACACTCAAAATGAAAGTAAGACTTCCTCTTGAAGCGACAAAGCAGCTTGAGTCCATGAACATCAAAGCGACAACACTTGGAGGCGGTTACGCTGCACAGGCAGACGCACTGAAGCACGGGATCACCAAAGCGCTGGTCGAGTTCGAACCTTCTTTCAGAGCGATCCTCAAGCCAATGGGTCTTCTTACACGTGACTCCAGAGTGGTTGAACGTAAGAAACCAGGTAAGAAAAAAGCGAGAAGATCTCCACAGTTCTCAAAAAGATAGTCGGTACCTTTTACCGCTATACTGCAAAAGTCTCTTCGGAGGCTTTTCTTCCTATATTTCCTATTTCCTCAAAAAAATACATTATCCATCTCTTTTTATACAACTTTTTTTCAA
>Ga0256913_10000426_pt1 | contig 21770 bp, 22 predicted proteins | sample Axial_MatmetaG_FD_185970 | JGI IMG/M metagenome (GOLD analysis project Ga0256913, IMG submission 185970) | Deep-sea worm associated microbial mat communities from Axial Seamount, Juan de Fuca Ridge, Pacific Ocean - Axial_Mat | ecosystem: Environmental > Aquatic > Marine > Oceanic > Microbial... | reverse complement strand
AAGAGATTATGTTTTAAACTCTTCAAGAAGAACACTTGAAGTGGATAGAAACTTATCTTCTCGTTCATTTCTTTATATCAACAGATTTTCAATTTAAATGTTTTATTTACTAGTTAATACGTTTATATTTATTAGAGATAACTAATAATGAAAATTATTATAACTTTATTGTCTAATAAATAAAAGTCAATGTTGTGAAACAATTATTCTTTGTATTAACTATTATCATAGTTACAGGAATGCCTAGTAATGCTCAAACAGACATTGAAGTAGCTAAACTTTTAATCGGACAATCTTTTGATAAAATTGACTCGATCTTAACAGCCAATAAAATCACTTATTATATTACGGGTGATGAAAAAGAGGAAGCGACAGTTTATATACAAAAAAATCAAAGTGTAAGGATGTGGAAAATTACACACCACAATACTTCTAGGAAAGAAATAACAGAAACATCTTACAGTATGGTTTTTGTTCCTAATGGTATAGCTGAAATATATATCCGGTATAAACATAATGCACTGAATGATTTACGGGATTTTTTTAATGAAATTATACCAAAAGAGAATCCTGCTTTCATAGTTGAAAAATCAATGGGTATTAAAATGTCGGATATTAAAATAACTTTAAAATGAAAAAGGTAATTTTAATTTTAACTATTGTGATTAGCGGTTTGTTAGCACAGGCGCAGGACACAATTAAGACACTTATTGTAAATGGTAAGGATATCAATAAAATTGAAAATGAATATATTGATATTGTATGTTACAATACATCAATATATGGGAAATCATGGGCTGTAAATTTTGATATCGGAGATCCTTATGTTAATTGGAAAGGGCATACATATAAGGATGAAAATGGTAATACAATAGATTTTAATTCCCCTATGGATGCAGTAAACTACTTGATAAAGTGTGGATGGAAATTTATTTCAAGAACATCTAATGGACAAGGTAATGCTACATATCTTTATTTTATGATGTATAAAAAGAAATGACAGGAATAACGAAATAAAAGAGAAAGAAATAAAACTTATATAAAACCCTTCTTTCTTTTCCGTCCTTACAACAGCAAGCTGCCGGCGTCTGGAAAAAGAAAAAGCCCGGCATTTTCATGCGGGCTTCTGATGTACACCGTACGGGATTTGAACCCGTGTTACCAGGATGAAAACCTGGCGTCCTGACCTGGCTAGACGAACGGTGCGTTTTCCCTGTTTGGGGCTGCAAAAATAATAAAATATTTTAATGGCCAAATTTTTTTTGAAAATTTGATAAAAAAGATGGAACCGCTTGTTTTCTACCTAGTCTTCGTCTGCCTGAAACTTGAACCCCAGCCGTTTACCCGTCTTTAGTGTCATCGTGTCAATGGCCGTGGTGATCTCGTACAGGGAAATTTCTTTGACATTTTCGTAGGGCGGAGTCAGCAAATCAAAATTAATGGTGTATTTGATAGCCGCCCCGGCAATTATTTCCGCCGTCTCTTTGTTTAAGGTGTTTTGGCCGAAGTTGTTGTAAAGATATCCCAGTTCCCGTTTCCCTTCTATAAAATAATGGTTGTCCTTGTTGACGAACACCCGTCCGATCAGATACCCGATATCATTGCTCCGGTTGTATTTGAATGAATCGGCAAGGAAATTATAGATGTTGATCACCCCGCAGTAGGATCTGTTTTTGTCTTCTTTAACATAAGAAGTGTTCATGACCCTGTGCGCGCGCGGAAACTCAAAAACATTGGTGTGCATCATAAAAATAAGGATGTCACCCCCAAATTTCAGTTCAATTTCAAATTCACCTTTTGTGGTCAGTTCGAACGGGACATCAAACGTTGTTTTTTTCGTTTTTGCGTAAGCATGGTAATGCTGTTTCATCTGTTCGATAACCTTTTTAAAGGTTTTGAACGATTCGTATGTTTTATGGTAAACGAGTTGTTTCAGCTCGGATTTTTCGATGAGCTTGTCAAATAAAACTTTCTCATCTTGCTTTTTGTCGATACTCATACCCTGAAATTTTATTCAAAGGTAAAAGAAAGCAGGAATATTTTCGAATTTAATCTGTCAATACTGTTTGTGTACAGGTTGTCTTCGTGTTTGATCAGGTTAAAGAATCCGTAACCCATTTTGGCCTCCACGCCGAATTTAAAATATTGTGTGTAGAACTCTATGCCGACACCCACATTAACAGAAATATCATTCTTATTTATTTTAACAGTGGTAGTGTTGCTGTTTTTTTCCGCTTTCTTCTGCGAAGCCAGGTCCAGCGAGTATTTCATGCCGGCAAGTACATAGGCTCCAAAATTATTCAGCCGCTTGGAACGGTATTTAAAATCGAGCGGAAACTCAATTAATGTTGAAGTGATATTTTTATCAACAACAAAAGCGGCCGTGTCGTTGTCGGCAACAGTCATTACGTAATAAGTGAGAATTCTTTCACCAAAAGAAAGTGATGGAGAAAAACGCATGTCAACGTAATGGTGCAACAGCAAACTTCCTAAAATGCCAATGGTAAATCCGGGCGTGGCCTTGGCATCTATTCGGAGTACCTGGGCATAATCAATATTTACCAGTCCGGGATCTTCGGGCAGGTAATCGCCGCTCCATCTGACAGAAGGTAAACTGTCAATTTCCTTTATGGTGAATTGCATCTGGTTCAGTGCCAGAATAAAACCGAAATGGTAAGGCTGCTGATTGTAAGTGTTCAGGTTCATCACCCTGTCGCGCTGAGCCATGAGCCGGCTGCTGAAACCCGCGCTAAACATTAAAATCGTTATGATGATGATTACCCTTTTCAATAGAAAAATTTTAAGTTAAACGAATATGTCCCGATATTAGTATAAGGATCATTTCAGGCGGGCAAAAATAAATGATTTCCGTAAAGAAAACCTAACAGTCCTGTTTTTATTTTTTTAAGGCATGGTAAAGCGTGGCAATACCCATGGTCAGCCGCCGCTGGCCGTTTTCGCTGAAACCTGCTTCTTCCAGCTCCAGCAGAAAGGCCGTGTCTTCCGGAAAAGCGTTAACAGATTCGGGTAAATAAGTGTAAGCCTCTTTGTTGTTCGAAACCATACGTCCCAAGGGTGGCAGGATATACCTGAAATAAAAATTATAAATCTGGCGAAAAGGAAACGCTTTGGGTTTGGAAAACTCAAGAATGGCAGCCATGCCGCCGGGTTTCAGCACGCGGTGCATTTCCCTGAGCCCTTTTTGCAGGTTCTCGAAGTTGCGCACTCCAAAAGCGACCGTTACGGCATCAAACGAATTGTCGTCAAACGGAAGGTTTTCCGAATCACCCAGTTGCATCTCGATGACGTGATCCAGTTTTTTGGCTTTTATTTTTTCTTTGCCAATTTCCAGCATATTGGCGGCAATGTCCAGCCCGACAATTTGCTCCGGTTTTAGTTTTACCAGCTCAATGGCCAGGTCACCTGTTCCCGTGGCAATATCCAGAATGTGTTTCGGCTCCAGCGGAGCAATAAGCCTGCGTACTTTTTTCCGCCATTGGATGTCAATGCCCATGGACAAAAAATGGTTCAGGAAATCATATTTTGGAGCAATGTCGTTGAACATAGCTTCCACTTTGACCTTTTTTCCTTCGTTTGTTTTTGTTTGGCTCATGTTTTTAATAGGTAAGCAGACGGATCACTTCATCCTGTAGTTTTGTTTTATTCACGGGAACGACCCCGATTTCTTCACATACGATACCACCTGACAGGTTGGCGATGGCAGCCATGTCGGGAGCGTCAAGCCCCTGGGCCAGGCATAGCGCTGCCACACTGATCACCGTATCGCCGGCACCCGAAACATCGGATATGTTTCTCAAATGTGCCGGAATTTTTTCCGACTTATATGAACCGTTCTCATGCCACCTGATAAAAACACCTTTTTCCGATAAAGTGTTCAGTATCATTCTGGCTCCGAGTTTTTCCTGCAAAGTGGCAATGGCTTTCTCCAGCTCTTTGTCGTTGTTTTCGTCAAAGTCTATTTTCAGCCCCTCTTTGATCTCTTTCAGGTTCGGTTTGAACAAGGTAACATCTTTAAAGTTCAGGAAGTTGGCTTTTTTCGGATCAACCACTACAGGAATTTCTTTTTCCAAAGCAATTTTAACGACTTTCTCAATCAGGGCACGGCTGATAACCCCTTTGTCGTAATCCTGGAAGATCAATACGTTTATTTTTTCGTATTCCAGCAGGTCTTTAATTTTTAATAACAATGCTTCGGCTTCCGTTTTATCCAGCGGATGGGTTTGCTCTTCGTCCACACGTAACATCTGGGTGTTGTTGCCGATAACCCTGAATTTTGTCGTGGTCAGCCGGTTGTTGCTTTCCACAATTCCCTGCCGCGAAATATGTTCACGGTCCAGCAATTCAAGGAACTCAGCCCCTTTCTGGTCTTTGCCCACCACAGCGCAAAGGAAGGCCGTAGCTCCCAGCGATTTAATGTTCAAAGCCACATTGGCTGCACCTCCCAGGCGGTTCTCCCGTTTGCTGACCGACACAACAGGGACGGGTGCTTCGGGCGAAATACGCTCCACGCTTCCCCACAGGTAGGCATCTACCATAACATCTCCGATGATCAGTGCCCGAAGATCATTAAACCCCGAAAAAAGTTTGGAAACAGTGTTTGTTGTCAGCATATGAATTGTAATATTGTCGGGTTAAAATTAATAATTACCGTTCAAAGTCATATAACCGCCGTTTGATAAAAATATTATCCGGCCGGATGCTTGATTTCGGGCGCAAAGATACTTAATTATTCGGGGAAAGGCTTCCCCGACGGCTGAAACCGGATGTCTGATACGGGATTACAAGTCAACGGGTAATAACAGATATCCTTTTGCCGTTTAAAAATAAGTTGTTATTTTGCATGCTTACGGAATGATGATAAAATAAAAGAGATATGACTATTTTAAGGGATTTAACGGTAATACTGCTGCCTGTTTTAACCATCCTGGCTGCTGTTTACCTGATGTTGCGGTATTTTCTGAAGCAAAATCAGAAACAATTTGAGTTTCTGAAGAATGAGCAGGACCTGGTCAGACTAAGAATAGCAGCCGACAGAAAAACAGTGTCGGATAAGATTGTGGTAACACATAAACTGCAGGCATTTGAAAGAATGGTGTTGTTTCTGGAACGTATCAATCCGCCTAACCTGATCACAAGGAATGTGGCGGCAGGCCAGAAAGCCAGGGAGCTGCAGGCTAAACTGCTGCATTCGGTCAGGGAGGAGTATGAGCACAATATGTCGCAGCAAATTTATTTATCGACAGCCACATGGGAGCTGATCAAAAGGGCAAAGGAAGAAATTATCAGCCTGATCAACAGAAGCATGACAGCCGATATGGTGGATAAAGATGCTGCCGTTTATGCCCAGCAGATCCTGACGACCGGATTTACGCAGAAAGATGATCCTGTGGAAACAGCTTTGCAACACGTCAAAAAAGAGATGGACGACCTTTAAAGAAGATGACGGAGAATTTTGACAGATTAAAAAAATCTACATAAACTATGTCTGTTCATTCCATAAGTTTCGTTGGAGCCGGAAACGTAGCCACTCATCTGGCCCTGGCCGTTAAAGCGGCGGGCTTTGAAGTGAGAGATGTTTTTTCGTTACATAAAAAACATGCCGATACGTTGGCGCTCAGGGTAGGAGCCAGGCCGGTAGGTTTGTTGCAGGACCTTGACCGTGAAGCAGATCTGATCATTTTAGCTATTCCTGACAAAACTATTGAATTGGTGGCACATGCTCTGCCATCTACTAAAAGTATCATTGCCCACACTTCCGGCATCACGCCGCTGGATGTGTTGCGTCACTTGCCCCGTTATGGTGTTTTTTATCCGTTGCAGACATTCTCGAAAGACCGTGATCCGGATGTTTCCGGGGTGCCTTTCTGCCTCGAAGCCGGTTCGGAAGAGGTGATGACCGGTTTAACGGAAGTGGCGGAAAAACTGTCGGCTTCGGTTTACAGGATCAACTCGGAGCAACGGAAATATTTGCACCTCGCTGCGGTACTGGTGAATAATTACACCAACTATTTATACCGGATGGCTTTTGATATTCTGGATGAGAAGCAGATAGATTCAGCCCTGCTGATGCCGTTAATTGAAGAAACATTTGCCAAAATCAGGGAGATGCATCCACACAAAGCACAGACAGGCCCGGCCCGGCGGAAAGACCTGCCGACCATTGAAAAACATTTGTCGCTGCTCGAAGAGTTTCCGGAGTATAAAGAATTATATAGCATATTTGCCGAACAAATTATAAAGAAATACCATGAGTAATTACAAAGCACTGCTGACCCAAGTAAACACCTTGATTTTCGATTATGACGGTGTCATGACCAATGGAAATTTGTTGCTTCAGGCCGATGGCCAGCCATTGCGGTTTGCCAATGTAAGAGACGGATTTGCATTACAGCTGGCAGCGCGCCTGGGATACAGGGTGGTAATTATTTCGGGAGGGTTTTCGCAGTCGGTGGAAAACAGGTTCGATGCGCTTGGCATCAAAGATGTTTTTCTCGGCATCCGCGATAAACTGACGGTTTTTGATGAGTTTATCCGGGAAAACAATATCAACCCTGAAACTGTGGTTTATATGGGGGATGACATTCCCGATTACAGGGTGATGCAGAAAGTGGGTGTACCGGTTTGTCCTGCCGATGCAGCCGAAGAAATCAAAAAAATATCCATCTATATTTCCGATAAAAAAGGCGGGGAAGGATGTGTCCGCGACATCATTGAGCAGGTGCTGAAAGTGCAGGGAAAATGGATGACCGAAGAATCATACCACTGGTAAAATATCTTCAATAAAAATCAGACAATTCATGACAGCTTTTTTTAAACTTATCCGCTGGCCCAATATCCTGATGATCTGGATAACCATGGGACTGACACTTTTCGGACTTATCAATCCCGTTTTAAGTCTCCGGCCTTTTGAAGCGGGTATGAATGTCACACAGTTTCTGTTGCTGACGGCAGCCGTAACTTTTATTGCCATGGCCGGATACCTGCTGAACGATATCCATGACATGGATGCCGATGCCGTGAACAAACCGGGAAAAAATGTGGTGGGCAGAAAGATCAGCGTGCAAACGGTCAGGATACTTTACTGGGTATTTAACATTCTGGGTGTTGTGGCCGGAGTGATTTTCGCCTGGATGCTCGGGCAGATAAATTACAGTCTGATATTTATTTTGTCGGCAGGGCTGTTGTGGTTTTATTCGGGACGTTACCAGTGCCAGCCGCTGACAGGCAATTTAGTGGTGGCGTTTTTAAGTTCCCTGACCATAATGCTCGTTTGGTTATTTGATTTTCTCATGCTGATGAACAGGTCGGATATTATGATTTCCATACACCAGTTTCTGCCCATAGTAAATGCACTGATCCTGTTATTTACTGCTTTTGCGTTTATGACAACACTCATCCGCGAGCTGGTCAAAGACATGCAGGATTTTGCGGGCGACGACCGTTTCGGCTGCCGGACCCTGGCAGTTGCAGCCGGAGTGGATAAAGCTAAGCGAATCACGATGTTTCTGCTGGTGGTAACGGTTTTGCTGGCATTATACAGCCAGTGGTATTTCTTTCAGACAGGCTTCATCAATCTGTTTTACTTTTTCCTGATGATCGACCTGCTGATTTTCGGAGTGATCTTCCGCCTTGCGGGTGCCCGAGATGCGAAGGGTTTTAAAGGGGTTTCATTCCTGATCAAAATATTGATGCTGGCAGGGATTTTCTCCATGATTTTTATTTATCTGACTTATTGATTATGCTGAACGACAAATTAAAAGCATATGATATCATCCTGGCATCGGCTTCGCCCCGGCGCAAGCAGTTGTTGCATGAGCTGGGAGTTAGCTTCCGTGTCCAACCCAAAGATATTGAAGAACATTTTGATGCAAACCTTTCTCCCGAACTTGTGGCCGAACAGCTGAGTGAGTTAAAAGCACTGGCTTTTACCAACGAAGAACTGGATGAAAAGACCATAATCATTACTGCCGATACGATTGTGACGATTGACGGGGTCATATTGGGAAAGCCCAAAGATGCGGCGGAAGCCAAAGAGATGCTCCGGCAGCTTTCCGGGCGAAGTCACGAGGTGATAACGGGCGTTACACTGCGATCGGCAACAAAAATGGAAACCTTCTCAGTAGTTACCAGGGTGTTCTTCAAAGAGCTTTCGGAGGAGGAAACAGACTATTACATCACCAACTTTAAACCGTTTGACAAAGCCGGGGCATACGGCATTCAGGAGTGGATAGGTCATATCGCCATTGAGTACATTGAAGGATCTTACTTCAATGTGATGGGGCTGCCGGTGCATCGTCTGTACGAAGAACTGGCCACTTTCGTCTGATTTTCTGAGCTCTCTGAAGCTGTTCTTAGGTATACAGAAAAATAAATTTTTTTCGAATCTTTTCAAGATAGTTAAGTAAACGATCTTAATTTAGTTTGATGTGTTAAATAACTTTTAACATTTAAAAGTTGAGAATAATATACATTGTTTATAACTTTGCTGTGAAAACCTAACAACGGGATCCCTGTAAAGAAAGATCGTACCGACTAAAAACTAAAGGAAGGCTGATGAGAAGAAAGATCTCGTTGTGCTGACATAAAGATTTTGCAAAATATTTCTGAATGCTTATTGAAAAATCTACGACTATGAAAAAGTTATTTTTCTTCCTCGGCTTTTTATTTTTCACCCAAACCTTTTTTGCACAGGTAGCCATCAATTCTACGGGTGCCGATGCCAATCCGAATGCCATGCTCGATATCAGCGGTGCGCTAAAGGGTGTATTAATTCCACGGATTACTTCTGCCGACCTGAGTACCATGCAAAACTCATTGGGCGTATCCGATGACGGACTGGTAGTGTACGATACCGACACCAAATCCTTTTGGGTGTGGGGATGGGATAACGGCAGTGGTAGTGGTGCATGGAAAGAAATAGGAGGCGGTGATGCCGATTTCTATGAAGAAGGCACAAACACACCTCCCGACAATATCAATGATGATATTTACACGATGGGCAACGTGGCTATCGGCAAGAATACGGCAAATTATCCGCTGGATATTGAAACAAGTACAAGTGCCAGAGGTGTGAATACTGATATATCTGGAAATGGAAATGGAAAAATAACCGGACAAAATATTGCAATTACAAATACAGGTTCAGGAACTCATTATGGTATTTATGACACTCTTGGGGGCTCGGGAAACGGTAAGCAATATGGGGCTTATCATGTAATAAAGAACACAGGTTCCGGTAAACATTACGGTTCTTATATTGATTTATCCGGGGGAAGTGGTGATAAATATGGTGCTTTTCATGCTGTTTCAGGGAATGGATTTTTATATGGTACTTATAATGAATTATTACATCCTGCGAGTTATTCGTATGGTACTTATAATGATATTATGTCATTCGGAAATATTTCTGGTGTTTATAATTCTATTATAGAAGCCAATCCCAATGGGTCAAGTATTGTTTCGGGAATAGATCAGTATATATCATTTGAAGGAGATGGTAGTTGCTATGGTATGGACAACTATATGGATAGTTATGGTTCAGGTGTTTTGAAGGGGAATAGTCAAGTAATTGATGTTCAAAGCGGTTCTACAGCTATCATACATGGGTCAAGTGTTTTAGTGCAGGGCAATGGCAATGGTACCGGAGATGTTTATGGATTTAGTGTGGCTATTGATAATCAAGTTGGAGGTACACATTACGGTGTGTTCAGTAATGTGCAGAAAGCAGGTAGTTATGCGGGCTATTTTATTGGGACATTGGCTGTCGGGTCGTTGTCAAGTGGTACTAATCTTTATAAGTTTCCTTCGGGCCGCGGTACTGCGGGGCAAATCATGCAGACAGACGGCAGCGGTAACCTTTCATGGATAAGTCCGGCGGATGAAGGTATGCTTGATGCCGATTTTTACGAAGTGGGTACCCTTGACCCGCCTGATAATATTACTGATGATATCTACACATTAGGTAATGTGATTATCGGAAACAGTGCTACACCTACAGCCCGCCTGCAGGTAGATTATGGCCGTGTTGCATTTACGTCAACCACAGATGCCACCGGAACCCAGGGAACGGGTGTGTTGGAAATAGGTAATAGGTTACGAATTGACGATAATGAAATCATTACCAACAATGGAACCAATTTAAATCTTCAGTATGATAATGACGGGAGTCTGTTTGTGGATGGCCACGACGGTACTTTTACGGTAAGGAGTGACAACAACAGGGTAGGTATTGGTACTCAGGCCCCTAATGAGTTATTTGAAGTGGCAGATGCAAACAATGGAAATGCCCGGATGATTGTTAGCGATGGTAACGGGTCAGAACGGTATGTGTTGCTTTTGGTCTCGCCTTCGTCTTCGAATCAATTTGCCCGGATAGATTCATATAAATACGGAACCGGTCAGAATGGAAAAACGCTAAAAATCAATACCGGGGGGCATGGGGATGTGGTGATAGGCGGAAATATGTTACCCGAGACTAACAAAGGTGAAAATCTTGGCTCTGCTAGTTATGCCTGGGATGATATTTATTACGACGACATGCACGACATGGGTGCTGCCGCTTTTACCGACCGGGAAGTTACCAAAGAACTACTGAAATATAAACCGAAGCCAAAACCTGCCGGAGCATTCGATGAAAAGACTAAAAAAGGATTGAAAGAGCTGGACCCCAACTCGGTGCCTCCTGCTCTGCGCGGTGGCTACGACTTGCTAACAGATGAAATGACCACCTACAACTACAAAGCTAACTACGAGCAGCAGGTACAGATTGAAAAGCTGAAAAAAGAAAATGAACAGGAGAAAAAGAAGAATGAATTGGAGGAGCAGGAGATTAAGCAACAACAGCAGGAGATTGATATGCTGAAAAATCAAGTGCAAAAATTAACACAATTGGTAAAGAACAATAAATAACTTCTTTCTTTCGACTTTTTTTCCGTAACTAGAGAAATTCAACATTTCTCATCCCTGTTATTGGTATCCTCACCAACAGGCAAGTCTTCGTCAATAAGCATAATTTATTCCGTGTTTCCGGATTATGGTGTTCCAAATCGGAAAAACAGCGGTATATTTGCCATGTTTTACGCCCGGCAGGGAAATGTATTCCCTTTTACAGGTGTTACCCCATGTAGCATAAATAAATATGACGAATAAAAAACCACTCATACTGGTTACAAATGATGACGGGATTGATGCCCCCGGCCTGCGCAAGCTCATTTCGCTGGTAAAGCCCCTGGGCGAAGTAGTCGTAGTGGCTTCCGAAAAGGTGATGTCGGGGATGGCGCATGCCGTCACCATCCAGGATCCGTTGCGCATCAAACTCGTAACTGAAGAAAAAGATTATAAAGAATACATGACCAACGGCACCCCTTCCGACAATGTGAAGCTGGCTAAATACAAGTTACTGGAACGTCTGCCCGACCTGGTCGTTTCGGGCATCAACCACGGGTCGAATGCCTCCATCAACATTATTTATTCGGGTACTATGGCTGCCGTATTGGAAGCTACGATAGATGGCATCCCTGCTATTGGTTTCTCGCTGCTGGATTACGATCGTCATGCCGACTTTTCGCATGTGGATGATTATGTTCTGAGAATAGTTGGGAAAGTATTGGATGTAGGCTTGCCTCCGGAGATAGGGCTGAATGTGAATATCCCGAAAAAATCGGAAGAGCCGCTCAAAGGCATCAAAGTATGCCGCCAGGCCAAAGCACGGTGGGTGGAAGATTTTGATGCCCGCAAAGACCCGTACGGGAGAGATTATTTCTGGATGACCGGAAGCTTTGTGAACGGGGATCCGGCACTGGATACGGATCAGAAAGCTCTGGAAGAGAATTATGTTTCGGTGGTTCCCGTCCATGTCGATTTTACGGCGCATAAATTTGTGGAAAAACTAAAATTTGATTGAAAATGATACCGGACTTTCTCAAAAAGGATAATTATTTTACGGGTTTGTTGCTGGGTATTGTAGTCCCTTTTGTTTTTTACGGGCTGCTTTACCTGATTGATATGTTGCTTTACAGTTTCACAGGAGTGCATCTGACACCGGAATATCATTATTTGTATTTGCTGAGTATAGCCCTTAACATCATCCTGTTCAGGTATTATTTTGTGTCATTGAAGGCGGAGAAAACAGGAAAGGGGATTTTATTGATTACTATTATTTACATTTTGATCTATTTTTTCCTTTTCTTTGATAGTAAATAGCGCATGAAATATTACATCATAGCAGGCGAAGCTTCGGGGGATATGCATGCAGCCCACCTGATCCGTTTCTTGAAAAAGAAAGACGGGCAGGCAGTTGTCAGAGGCTGGGGCGGCGACAGGATGGAAGCTGAGGGTGCTGAAATTGTAAAGCATTACAGGGATCTGGCTTTTATGGGAATCGTGGAGGTGCTGACGAACATCTTTACCATCTTACGTAATATTTCATTTTGTAAAAAAGACATTCTTTCATTCAACCCTGATGTGTTGATATTGGTGGATTATCCCGGTTTTAACTTACGAATAGCAGAGTTTGCCCATAATAAAGGATTCCGGGTGGTTTACTATATTTCGCCGCAGGTATGGGCCTGGAAAAAGTCAAGGGTACATAAAATTAAGCGGGTAGTGGATCAGATGCTGGTAATCCTGCCTTTTGAAAAAGATTTTTATGCTAAATACGGTGTTGAAGTTGAGTTTGTGGGGCATCCGCTGCTGGATGAGCTCAGGGAACAGCCTAAAATAAACAGGGAAGACTTTCTTAAAAAGAATAATCTGGAAGACAGGCCTATTGTTGCCTTGTTGCCCGGAAGCCGAAAACAGGAGATTAGCAAAATACTCAGGGTGATGCTGGAGGTTACCGGCGATTTTCCCGAGTATCAGTTTGTCATTGGCGTTTTGTCCTCAATACCCCATGATTTCACGCGTCTTTTTACTGAAAAAAGAAATGTTTCGGTGGTTTATGACCAGACCGGTAATTTATTGCAACACGCTGAAGCCGCCCTTGTTACATCGGGAACAGCCACACTTGAAACAGCCTTGAAGGAAGTGCCTGAAGTGGTTTGTTACAAAGCCAATCCTGTAACGGTGGCCATAGCCCGTAAGATTATTCATGTGAGGTTTATTTCGCTGGTCAATCTGATTATGGATCGTGAAGTCGTTAAAGAGCTTATTCAGAGCGACCTGAACTACGATAATCTCTCCTATGAGCTGGGCTTACTGTTAAAAGATAAAAACAGGCTACAACAGTTGCAGGCAGATTACAAACTTTTGAAAGAAAAATTTGGCAAAGAAGGTGCTTCGGAGCGGGCGGCAACTGCGATCATTACCCATGCTCCGGCTGACAAAAAATAGTACTGGTTTCAAAGTTGTTTTAAAGGGATGCTTGAAGCAGTTCAGGTTATTCCTTAATCCCGTAAATTTTATGGATCAGGTCTTTGTATTTCTCCTGCAGCACCCTTCTTTTTAATTTCAGATTAGCCGTAATTTCACCGCTGTCAACAGTCCATTCATGATCAATCAGTTCAAACTTTTTGATCTTTTCCGTGTCGCCGAATTGCTGGTTAAAACAGTCCAGTTCCTTTTTGATCCTGTTTTTGAATTCTTTATTCCGGATCATCTCCGCGTTGGTTGTATATTCAATTCCTTTGATTTTACACCATGACCGCATGTGTTCAAAATTTGGGACGACCAGAGCCGCCGCAAATTTCTGGTGTTCACCAATAACCATGATCTGATCAATGAAAGGTGATTCTTTGATTTTATTTTCCAGCAATACAGGTGAAACGTATTTCCCCATCGAGGTTTTAAAGATTTCTTTTACCCGGCCGGTGATTTTCAGCATGCCGTCTTCATCAACCAACCCGACATCACCTGTATGAAGCCAGCCGTCAACTACGGTCTCTTTGGTGAGTTCAGGCTGCTTATAGTAGCCTTTCATAATACTTGGGCCTTTGACGAGGATTTCTCCGTCTTCTGAAATTTTAACTTTCACATTGTAGAGTGGCGGGCCTACCGTACCGATTTTTCTTTTTCCTTTTTCAAAAGTGTTCACGGCAATTACGGGCGATGATTCGGTCATGCCGTATCCTTCCACAGTGGGAATTCCGGCTGCATTATAAACCCGTGCCAAACGGGGTTGTAAGGCAGCACCGCCCGAAACGATGGACTTCATTTCACCGCCCAAGGCTTCGCGCCATTTATGGAAAACAAGTTTGTCGGCCAGTTTCAGTTGCAAATTGTAAAAAACACGGTCGGGCCTGTCGTATTCATATTTAAGCCCAAGGTTGACAGCCCAGAAAAAAATATGTTTCTTAAATCCTGTAAGTTTTCTTCCCTTCGCCAGAATTTTATCATAGATTTTCTCCAGCAGCCTTGGGACGGTCGTCATGATGTGCGGCTTCACTTCCTGGATGTTGTCCACAATGGTTCCCATATTCTCGGCATAATAGATGGAAACACCTTTGCTTTGCAGAACGTAGTTAACCATCCTTTCATACACATGGCACAAAGGCAGGTAACTCAACCCGCGTGAAGTTTCATCAATAGGGAAAATGGGTGCTGAAGCAATGACATTGCTCAGGATATTATTATGTGTCAGCATAACCCCTTTCGGATTGCCGGTGGTTCCTGATGTGTAAATGAGCGAGGCCACGTCGTGGGGGTCGACACCGGCTTTGATTTCTTCAAGCTGGTCTTTGTCTGGATGTTGTTTGCCCGACTCAACAAGTTCACTTAATTTTTTATACCCTTCAACCTCCGCCAGGGTGTATATACCTTCAATGTTGTCAATCTGCGAAATGACATCTTCTATCTTTCTCAGGATTTCTTTACCCGATACAATGATGTATTTTACTTCGGCATGTTTCAGGATATATTTATAGTCCTCTTTACTAATAGTGGGATAAATGGGCACATGGACGGCGCCTGTCTGCATAATGCCCATGTCCACAAAGTTCCACTCCGGGCGGTTGTTTAGTATCGTGGCAATTTTATCTCCTTTTTTGATGCCTAAATGCATCAATCCGTAACTAATATTGTCGGCATATTCCCGATACGCTTTGATATCATATTTGACCCATTCTCCGTTAATTTTTCCTGCCAGTACACAATCTTTCGGTTTGAAGGATTCCTCAAAATGAGGGAGGATATCAAAAAGTCGTTTTAATTCCATGAGGTGTGTTTTAATGAACTTTGCGGGGGCAAATTTAAACGTTTCTTTATTCTTTGTGCATGATGGTGGCGCTGGCCTGGGCTGTCGGCATGATTACCAGGTCGTTAACATTTACATGAGGAGGCAGGGAAGTAACGTAAAAGGTAACTTCGGCAATATCCTCGGGATGCAGGGGCTCATAGCCTTTATAAACGGTTTTGGCCCTTTCCGTGTCACCTTTAAACCTGACTTCCGAGAATTCTGTCTCCACAGCTCCGGGAGCAATCTGTGAGACGCGGATACCGTATTGGACCATATCAATACGCATCCCTTTGGTGAGCGCATCCACGGCATGTTTGGTGGCACAATAGACATTGCCGTTGGGATATACTTCTTTGCCTGCAATGGAGCCGATGTTGATAATGTGTCCTTTTTTCCGTTTGATCATAAACGGTGAGATGGCCCTGGTCATATACAAAAGGCCTTTTACATTGGTATCAATCATTCTTTCCCAGTCATCAATAACTCCATCCTGGACAGGGTTCAGCCCGACAGCCAGCCCTGCGTTGTTAATTAGTATGTCTATGTTTTTCCATTCTTCAGAAAGTGAACTGACGGCCTTTTCAACTTCTTTCGGGTTCCTTATGTCAAAATTCAGCACAAGGACTTTAATGTTATGATTGTTTTGTAATTCGTCAGCCAGTTTATCCAGCCTTTCTTTTCTCCTTCCTGTGATGATCAGATTATGGCCTTCGCGGGCAAAACGTGCTGCACAGGCCCTTCCTATGCCACTAGTGGCTCCTGTTATTAAAGTTATGTTATTCATAAGTTTATTGTTTCAACTAAATGTTCTGATTTTATAAAATAATCTGTTTGTGTCAATTAATATTACGGCCCGGCTAATCCAGAAAACCGGACCAGATTAAAAACTCCGGAAATAAACTTCTCAAATTAATCGGCCGGTCAAAAATAGCATATATAGCCGAACCGCTTCCTGTCATCGAAGCATACAAAGCACCTTCGTTATAAAAGGCGGTTTTTATTTTTTGTAGTAACGGATACTTCTTAAAGGCAAAAAGCTCGAAATCATTTTGCAGTGTATTTTTCCATAACTCCAACGGCTGCCTGACGATTTCGCCCGGTGTAATTTCCGGCTTACGGGGCAGAATATAGCTGTAAGCTTCTTCTGTGTTTATGTGTATGCCGGGATAGACAACAACAAAGAACTTTCCTTTCAAAGACAAACTGATCTGCTGAAGCTTTTCTCCTCTTCCCGTTGCCACGACAGGCGTGTCATGCAAAAAAAACGAACAGTCGCTTCCAAGTAATCCGGCATATTTTTGAAGCCCGGCCGTATTAAGAGACAGCCTGAAATATTCATTTAGTGCTTTCAGAAAGAAGACAGCATCCGACGATCCTCCGCCCAGTCCCGAACCGGGTGGGATTGTTTTTAATAATTTTATGTCCACGGGAGGTATCTGATGATGTTGACGGAGTAAATTCAATGCTTTTATAAGCAGGTTGTCTCCGGCTTTACCCGGAATGCTCATTCCGTAAACCGAAAAGGTGAATTTTTTCGAAGGTAGAAATTCCAGCACGTCATGGAACGGAACAGGATACATTACCGTCTCAATCTCGTGGAAATCGTCAGCTCTTTTACTCAGAACAGATAATCCCAGATTTATTTTGGCATTGGGAAAAACAATCATCGGGAAAAAGATTACGGTTCAAATATAACAATTTGCTACGGCCTTCTTGTGAACAACTAACGATAAACGTAAATTTAAAGCTTAAACTTCTTACTTTTGAAAGTTCAAAATTAAAAATGAATTTGCATGGCCCTGTTGGTTTCGGCACTTAACTGGTTAATCAGGAAAAGGATACATCAGATAGAGCTTTTCATGAAATATCCTCATGAAGTGCAGGAGGAGTGGTTTAAGAAACTGATTTATATGGCCAGGGATACGGAATGGGGCAGGAAATATGATTATAAAAATATCCAGTCGGTTCAGGATTTTAACGAGAGGGTTCCCATCAGTACATACGAAGATCTGAAACCTATTATTGACAGGCTGAGAAAGGGAGAACAGAACATCCTGTGGCCCGAAGAGGTGAAATGGTTTGCCAAATCGTCGGGAACAACAGCCGGAAAAAGTAAATTCATTCCCGTAACGGAGTCGTCGTTAAACGAATGTCATTACAAAGGAGGCAAAGATATGCTCTCCATGTATTTCAATCTTTTTCCCAGTGCCGGCTTGTTCAACGGGAAAGGGTTGGCCATGGGCGGAAGCGGAAACATCAGGGAGGTGAGTAATACAACTTATTACGAAGGTGATCTTTCCGCTATCATTATGAATAACCTCCCTTTCTGGGCTCAGTTTAAGAGAACACCTTCTCTGCCGATTGCCCTGATGGATGAATGGGAGAGTAAGCTGGAACTGATGGCAGAATCCACCATTGATCATGACGTGACCAGCCTGTCGGGTGTTCCTTCGTGGATGCTGGTTTTACTGAGGAAAATCCTGAAAAAGTCGGGAAAATCAACCATTAACGAAGTGTGGCCTAACCTGGAAGTGTTTTTTCACGGAGGTGTAAATTTCGAACCGTACAGGGAACAATATAAGCGGATTATCAGTTCGGACAAGATGGTGTATTTCAACACCTACAATGCATCGGAGGGCTTTTTCGGAATACAGTACAGCAAAGAAAACACCGATCTGTTGCTGATGCTGGATTACGGAATTTATTATGAGTTTATCCCTTATAGTGAACTGGAGAAGGAAAATCCGGTAGTCAAACAGCTCTGGGAAGTAGAAACAGGTGTTAATTATGCCATGGTCATCAGTACGAACGGAGGTTTGTGGCGTTATAAAATAGGGGACACGGTCATGTTTTCCTCGACCGATCCTTATGTCATCAGAATTACCGGCCGGACAAAAAACCATATCAATGTGGTGGGAGAAGAGCTGATCATTGACAATGCTGAAAAGGCACTTCTGATCGCCTGTCAGAAGACCGGAGCCATCTTGTCGGAATACACGGCAGCACCGTTGTTCAAAGGAAATGAAATTGCTCACCAGTGGTTAATTGAGTTTGAGAAAGAACCCGATAATCTTGATTTCTTCGAGGAAGCTCTGGACAATGCGCTGAAATCGGTGAACTCCGATTATGAGGCTAAAAGATATCATCATTTTGTGCTTCAGCCCCCGGTTGTTATTAATTTGCCTAAAGGTACTTTTTACAAATGGATGAAAAACAGGAACAAGCTGGGCGGACAAAATAAAGTGCCGCGGTTGTCGAATGACCGGAAATACCTCGACGAAATTTTAAAGTTGCTCGGAGAATGGCAAAAAAAATAAGAAATTGAGTTCTTCTGCGCAGCCACAGTGTTAATTTTTTTAAATTCGTAGCTAAAAATTTATTCGATGCATATAGCCATAGCAGGAAACATAGGATCAGGGAAAACAACACTGACAAAGTTGTTATCCAAACATTTCGGATGGAAACCACATTTTGAAGACGTTGAAAACAATCCGTATCTGCATAGTTTTTATGAAGACATGCAGCGGTGGTCGTTCAATCTTCAGATATATTTTCTGAATTCCCGGTTCAGACAGGTAGTGGAAATACGTAAAAGCGGAAAAAACATCATTCAGGACCGTACCATATACGAAGATGCTTACATCTTTGCGCCTAACCTGCATGCCATGGGCTTAATGTCGACACGTGATTTTGAAAATTACATTTCGCTTTTTGAACTGATGAGCTCTTTCATTCAGCCGCCCGACCTGCTGATTTATCTCAGGGCGTCGGTTTCAACGCTGGTGGAACAGATACAAAAAAGAGGACGCGATTACGAAGAGTCGATCAGGCTGGACTACCTGAAACTGTTGAACGAACGTTATGAAGCCTGGATAGAAAAATACGACCAGGGTAAATTGTTGATCATTAACGTGGACGATACGGATATCAACAAACCGGAAGACCTGAGCCTGGTCATCGAAAAAGTGAACGCCGAATTACACGGACTTTTCTAAAAAACAGCGGTATATGAATGTTCTCGGTATCATTCCTGCCCGTTACGGTTCCACACGGTTTCCCGGAAAGCCGTTGGCCAGGATAGGGGATAAATCAATGATACGAAGAGTATATGAGCAATGTAAACTGGCCAAAACGCCCGTTGAAATTGTAGTGGCCACTGATGATGAACGTATTTACAGGCATGTCAGGGAATTCGGCGGTGAAGCGGTGATGACTGATGAAACTCACCAGAATGGAACCTCGCGCTGCCGTGAAGCACTTCAAATATGGGAAAAGGAAACAGGAAAAGAATTTGATGCCGTTATCAATATCCAGGGGGATGAGCCTTTTATTAACCCGGAACAAATAGATAAAGTGGCTGCCATGTTGATGAAACCGGAAGTTAATATTGCCACATTGGCCAAAAAAATAGAAACAACGGAAGAGCTGTTTAACCGGAACGTAGTGAAACTGGTAACAGACCGGAACCAAAAGGCCCTTTATTTCAGCAGGCAGCCGGTACCGCTGGTGAGGGATGCAGATGAAAAACACTGGCTTGAGAAAACAGTCTTTTATAAACATATTGGTATCTATGGTTATAAAAAAACGGTGCTTGACGAAATCATACGCTTGTCACCCGGCAAACTGGAGCAGGCCGAAAAGCTGGAACAGCTTCGCTGGATGGAAAACGGCTATGCTGTTTATGTTGATTTCACTGAGTTTGACAGCTTTGCCGTAGATACCCCGGAAGACTTATCAAAATTTACGAACAACCTTTGGTAATAAGCCTGCTAATTCCTAATTTAGCGGGTTCTGAATAGAAATTGAAAAAAGTGGATATAAGCCGTTACATTAGCGACCTTTTGTTTGAGCACGAATGTGTGGTGTTACCCGGTTTGGGAGGTTTTATAACCAACGATAAGTCTGCCACGGTGAACAGAATTACGCATCGTTTCTCGCCTCCTTCAAAAAAGATTGTTTTTAATGTTCACCTGACAGCCAACGATGGTTTATTAATTAACCATATAGCCCTGGAAGAAGATTTGTCTTACAAAAAAGCCCGGCAGGCTGTTGATGAATTTACGGAACATTGTAAACAACAACTGGAAGAGGGACGCCGATTGACATTTGATAAGATCGGTAGATTGTATAAAAATCAGGAAGGTTACCTCGTTTTTGAACAGGATGAAACGGTAAATTATAATACGGAAGCATTTGGTCTCCGCAGTTTCCATTCGCCGGCCATTGACAGGGGAACCGATGAGGAACGGTTAAAGAAAATAGTGGAACCCATATTGACGGGAAAACGGAAACCGGAGGACAGAAAAGCCGCGGATACGGAAAAAGGAACGCGGAAAAGATATCGTGCAGGAGCTTCTGTGATCATCTTATTTTTACTGTTGTTGCTGATAGGCGGAGGGTTTACTTTCACGGAAAATGCCCGGAACTACTGGAATAATTATGCTGCCCTGATACCTGTGTTTGAAACTGAAAACATGACGGCAGAGGAAATTTCAGCTCCAAATGCCACGGAAAAAACAAAGGTCCTGCCTGAAGAAGAACAGACAAGGCCTGCTGAGAAAAGTCCGGTAGTGGAAGAAAAAGCGGAAGAGCCGGATAGCAAAGCCATAAAAACTCAGGAAATTGTGGAAACAACAGAACCTGTGGAAATACCGGACCATGACCAAAAAATGCCTGAGATAAAACCTGTTCCCGGATACTATCTGATCATTGCCGGGTCCTTCTCTAATGAGGCGAATGCTGAAAAACTGATCAGGCATTTACATCAAAAAGGTTTTAATGCCATCATTGCCGATACCAGTAAAAGCGGAATGTATCGTGTGGCGCTGGCTTCCTTCAGCAACTTGAAAGAAGCCAAAGAAAAATTATATGCTTTCCGGGACGAACAATTTCCCGAAGCCTGGATCCTCAGGAAAAAATAATCCTTAACAGTTGTCGTAACGTGTCGAGTAAGAATAAATTACAGCGTTTTGCCGAGAATGAAACCTTCGACAATCTGTTTCAGTATTCGTATGAAGAAGTTATAAAAGGTTTTCCCCTGAAAGGGAAGTGGGCTTCGGAATTTTTCCAAAACAATCATCCTATTGTTTTGGAACTGGGTTGCGGAAAGGGGGAATACACTGTCGGACTGGCCAGGCAGAATCCCGATAAAAATTATATTGGTTTGGACATCAAAGGGGCACGTATGTGGCGCGGCTTGAAAACAGCCAACGAAGAAAATCTGAAAAATGTGGCTTTTATCCGTACGCGGATTAATCTAATAGAGTATTATTTTGGCCCCGATGAAGCAGATGAAATATGGATCACTTTTCCCGACCCGCATCCGAGGGAAACCAAAGAACGAAAAAGGCTGACTTCTCCACAATTTCTCGAACGTTACAGAAATCTGGTGAAGAAAGACGGTATTGTTCATCTCAAGACCGACAATATCATCGTGTTTGACTACACACTTGAAGTGATCAGGGAACAAGGTCTTGAGCTGCTGTTTTCTTCGGAAGATGTTTACGGAGAAGGTTTGGATAGTGAGGTGACACGTATCCAGACTTTTTATGAAAAGAAATGGCTGGAACACGGAACCAAA
>Ga0256913_10000425_pt1 | contig 21780 bp, 19 predicted proteins | sample Axial_MatmetaG_FD_185970 | JGI IMG/M metagenome (GOLD analysis project Ga0256913, IMG submission 185970) | Deep-sea worm associated microbial mat communities from Axial Seamount, Juan de Fuca Ridge, Pacific Ocean - Axial_Mat | ecosystem: Environmental > Aquatic > Marine > Oceanic > Microbial... | reverse complement strand
AACACCCAACAAGCACCGCTGACTGCGCAAACTCCTTTTAGTCCTAACACCCAACAAGCACCGCTGACTGCGCAAACTCCTTTTAGTCCTACTACCCAACAAGCACCGCTGACTGCGCAAACTCCTTTTAGTCCTACTACCCAACAAGCACCGTTATCTATGGATGACCTTGCGTATCCGCCCATATCACAAAACTTACCTTCTTCGTCAAGTGCTACAATAATACAGCCACTTACTCTTCCACCGATGGGAATTCCAAAATTTTCTTTATACGAAAAAACCTCTGCAAAGTCTCCTCTGCAAGCTTCAGCAAAGTATTTACTACAAAGTATTACCGCTGATACAGAAAATTATACACAGGCTCCTCAAATTTATATAACATCTATTTCTCCAACTTCTCCATCTGAAATAAAAACAGTAAATAACATTGCCAAAACTTTTCTGGCACGGAAACAGTATTCGCAAGCAAAGAATAGATTGCAAACTATTTTAAACAGAGAGAACAATCAAGCATCTTTGCAATTTTTTAATTTAGCTCATTTCTATCTGGGCCAAACTGAATATTTTCTTGGCAATTACTATGCAGCTTTATCTCATTTTACCAGCATCCAGCGAGGCATTTCCTTTTATAAAGCTAAGGAGCAATTCATTAACTTCTTATTGCACAATTACACAAAAAATATTATGCAAGAAATTACATACGGAAACTAATCAACGCTTACTTAGTCGAAGCATGATAGTTACGGAAAAATCTTCATTCTCTTGAAGTGATATTTGCCAATACGGAAAAAGCAATGTATGTTGATAAACAGGAAGTACTCGTTGGTTTTTGCTCAGCCTTGCATATTCATGTGTTATAAAACAATCAGCAGGTCTCGAGAAGCTAAGAGTCATAAGACTATGATTTACGGCATCCTCCAAAAAAACCTCATCTTGTTGGACAATGGAACATGGTATTTGGCAACTCTTTTTGCCAACATATACACGTGTCTGCTTTGAGTCTGGAAACACAAACACAATCTCTGGTGCGAATATCATATTTTGTTTATTCCGATGCGCACCCCTTATTACATAATTGACTGACAACGCATCACGAAAAAATCGAAACTGCTTCCGAATTATTACCGTATTGTGATAGAGAGTAGCATTGCTCTCAAATTCCGCCATTCTTTTACTTTTGTCAATCTTCACTATTCGGTACAGTTTTTGAGAAAAATTAGCTATATCCGCAAAAAGGTAAGGGAATGCCTTCTTCCGTTTAGATGCAGGATTACGAAAAAAATGATCGGCAAAAGAATACCGACTACAAGATTTACATTTTGTAGTAAATTGTGATGAGATGCTCGTATTTCCATAATTCCAAAACTTTTTTATCCAATCAAGTTCAAAAAGAACGGCCCCCCGTGGATGAATATACGCATTAATATCATGCCCAGTATACAACAGTTCATTCTTTCCATCAAAGTCGTAATCAACCGATAGAACCGAAGGTACAAAAACACCTTGCAACCGTAAGGTCTTTTCTGCTTCTAATAAAAAGTGATAATACCGTCCACGCAACTGCGCCATTTCCGCTGGATTGTCTCCCGCCCAAAATGCATAATACGCCTGTGCATTCCAGATTAACTGCTGTGCAGTTGTTTTACGTGCTTTGTCACCCCGGAATTGTTTCACCAATATATTTAAGTACCGCATCTTAGCATAAAGCGTATCTGATTCTGGATGTTCCTCTAAACATACTTTTACAGCGCATTTCCGCTTGGACTGCATATTCCGTCGCCGAATAAACAAGTCACCATATGGAGATTCTGGTATATTAACCCTCGATATATAAGAAAAATCAGAAAGTTTTCGGTACCACTTTTTTGGTATATTTAGAACAAGTGCATCAAAACAAGACTCTCTTAGAGTTTCTCCCCATTGGCGCATTTTCTGTTCACTGATATTGGCAATATCTTCAGCGGACAGCAGAAAAACAATTTTTTGATAGGGGTGCTTCCCTAGACCTAACTTTCTTCCCAAAATCATCATATGCTTGGAGAAAAACTCATGTACTGAAAGCTTATGAGTAGGAAAAATAATAATCGTCTTCCCATCGCGTTCCATAATATGCGGCTGGAAGACATCACAAATACCATAACGGCGCATAGCTTGAGAAGGCAAAAAAGTATACTGTACTCTTGCATTTGTTAACACTGGAATAATCGAAGGTTCCCACATTTGCAACGGCAAGCAAAACCCTCGGGGACAATGTCCAAAAAAATGTCGTATCATATCCATATACATCTCGATTTGCCGCGCATAATCCATTCGAGGAACAAGAGAGAAGAATGGTTCATAAAACACACCTGCAAGGATTTCCAGACGTCCTTTACGTATAAGTTCACCCATTACGTCAATAACCTCTTGATGCTTTCGGGCTAACCATTGAAATACATATCCTGAACAATATAACGAGAATGAAAAATCTGTGTATTGATACGCTACGCGTAAGAACGATCGTAGTCCCTCTTCATAGCGCTGCTCCAGCACCTCGTCTGACACCATCACATGGCTATACCAATACACAATTACTGAACATTGAAATGGATAATACATAAATTTATCGTGCTAAATATAAAAACTTTTATCGGAAACAATTTTAAACAGAAACATAACTTTTGCAACAAATGCGTCTCGTACGCATAAAAATACTTATTTTCTCCTCTTCCGCCGCAAGGAAAGGGAAAATGACTCAATAGATGGAGCAAAAAAGTGCACCATCAGCACTGCAACCGCCACTCCTAGCCATGAAAAAACATGACTCAAGGAAAAAAGTGCCACTAAAAATCCTATACTTGAACCATAAATGATATGGCCCACTCTTATCAAGGGACTGTACATAATATCAGCTGCTAGAAAAAACATGCCTAAAAGAAAAGACCCCGAAAAAATATGGACCAAGACGTTACCATGAAAAAACCCCCATCCTTCGGTTAATCCTCCAAAAATATAATAAGGAATTGTAAACCCTAGAAAATAGCTCATCATTACCCATGCAGGAAATAATCCACGTATAATAAGAAAAATAGATACAACCAATATAAGAAAAGCTGATGTTTCTCCTATAGATCCCCGAGTAAGACCAATAAAAGCATCCATCAGTCCATCAGGAATATGCACTCCCAATACATCAAAGAGTGAAGTATTAAGTGCATCGGTAAGTTTTGCACCCCAAAAAGAAACATCTGGATTTTGAGATCTTTCCAGTTGTAAACGCGCAAAAGTGCTTGCTTGAGAAACAGTATCAATAGGTACATGCATAAACGGTGTAAGAAATGACTTTTTCATAAAGCTAGAAAAGCCCGTATATGCAAGCGTTATTCCTAAGGCAACAGGATGCACATAAGCAGGATCAATCTTTTTAATAACTTTTTTATCTACAAGCAAAGCAAGTACAGTACAAGTAACGGGAATAAACAATGGAACTTGAGGAGGTAATGAAGCTCCGATCAGAAGTGCAATAAACATACTATGTTCAGGTAGTTTCTTTTTCCGTGGCAACACAATCTCTATTACTAACGCACTTACCAACGCGGATACTATTGTTATCATTGCTGAAACACCAAATATAATTATGCCGAAAACAACTGGCATACTGAGCAATAAAAAAGCGTATCGATATAAATCAACCGTGGTATATGGAACAAATACTTGAGGAGCTTCATACAATTGTAACGGTGATGTGCTTTTATTCATGATTTTCTTTTGCTTTCTTTATAATACTCAATAGTGGTATACGTGATGGACATACATGCGCGCAAAGACCACACTCTATACAAATATTTACTCCTTCCTCATTTGCTTTCTCCGTATCATTTCGACGCAGTAACATAAGTAACGTGTAAGGATCTATATTTACTGGACATACTGTGGTGCAACTTCCACAACGAATACAGGTGGACTCGCGCGCGTGACCTGTATGTTGATCCAACAAAGCAATGATAGTCGAACATTCAAAGGTTAATGGACTGGAAAGATCTGTAATTGTTTTCCCTGTCAATGCACCACCAATTATTACCTTTTGAGGGATTCGAACAAACCCGCCACATTCATGAATCAGCTGTGCAATGGGAACTCCCATACGTGCTTTCAAATATCGCGGGTTTTTTATTGCACTGCCTCCAACTGCCACTATACGATCGATAATCGGTTTCCCTAGTACTACGCTTTCATATATTGCCAGTATTTCCGATGCATCTAACACCCGAGAAGCGCCAAAAGCACCTTTTAACACCAAATCAGTAAGAATTTCATCATTAATATAAAAAAAACCACTTTTCTGATGCAAGATATACACACGCCATGACCGCTTATGTGATTGCAATAATTGCATAACTGCTCGAATAGCCTTTTTATCTCTATCATCTACACAAATAATGATATCTATTTTTGGGTACACACGTTGTAGCATGGCAATGCCTTCCATGACTTTTTCAGTCACACTGTTAATCAGTTTCCGTTCCACACAGAGGAAAGATTCTCGCTCACATGCGTTTATCAGAACATACTGTAATGTATTCTTTACCGAATTTGGCGCTGGAAAATGTTTATTTTCCAGTATTCCACTTTTCTTCATTCGTTCATGCAACGTGCGTCGCGTAATCTCTTCCCACGAATGTGGATGGCTGCCCATACCAGAAATATTCAGTTTTCCCTCTAATTCAATAATTAAAGTTTCATTATAATTATTGTCAATTGTCTTTATCATTTGCCGATTCTTAACTTTTCCCGATATAGGTGCGTAAACTTTATGAGAAGATGTACTGCTAGAGGCCAGCAACTCACCTTCTACCACATATTGGCCTCCAATAACATGAACAATATCTAACAAAACCCCCTGCGACTGTAAAGGAACCTTACATATCGGTGGCAGTGGGATATTCCCGATCACATCATCCAATGCAGGAAGCATATCTGCTGTTATCATCCAAGATATCCTTTCAACATCCTACGAAAAGAAGCTCCTGCATATCGACGTCTTCTGAGGGAAGTCTGCAAAAGAAGTACCAAAGAAGGCATCAACACAACAAAAACCAGGCTGATTGTATGGAAAGGATGTAATATGCGCGAAACCACAGGAAGACGGCGTATGAAAAAATTCCCCTGTTCAATAAGCAAATTTACAAGTGCAGGACGATTCTTTTTCTTAAGTGTTTGCGCAAACCAATCATCATCTGCACGCCATACTTCCTCACGATATTTCTCGATATGTGTCTTCCGCTTATAAAAATGATCCAAGTATATTACATCACCTTTACGCGGAAGTTCATACAGCTTACCAAAAAGAAAGTTTTGCTGGAAAGCCTCATGTGTAAGATAATCAGCTAGTGTGGGAAATTGCTTTTCCTTTGACATAAGATCTTTAAAAGAAAGATCTGTTTGAAACGGCAGCGGAACTGGAACATCGGGAGAAAAGAGAGGTGAAACGATACCCCACAACAAAACAATAATAGCAATACTCAAACTTTGTAACATCATGAGAGGTATGACATGCGAAAAAGAGATAATACGAACAGGCTTAAATATTCCATGCTCTCTCTTCTTTTGTTTATACAAAGACAGCTCCCGCTGTAATATGCTAAGAGAAATCAAAAACAAGATCCCACATAATGTATACATTACAGATGCATGAAGTATCTTTGTAAGTGCTATGATTGCAAGCCAAACCACCAATAAATACCAGTACCATTTAATGGTACAGTAATGTTTTCCCAGTTGAATAGAAAAATACGGTTTTTCTGCATACAAAGAAAGATAAGCAATCCACGGTAAAACTACAGAGATTGCAAGAATAGATTGTAATATATTCCCCGCAAAAATAGCGTAAAAAATTACCACGCTTCCCCCCACTACCCATAATCGATTGCGTTTTGTAGTCGTATATGCTATCCAGATTACTACGCCAAGTATCAACAGTAATACTGTCAACCTGAACAAAGGATCCGTGGCAACAATGTGCCAATCGCCCCCATCTAGCACTTTATGAAGATTCCACCACAGGCTAAATATATTCCCTTTGCGTAAGAGATATATCACATGATAATCTGCCCCATCTTTTTTCGTACTAAACAATCGAGGTATTTTTTGAAGATACGGATCATAACGCATGTCATCAGGATCCAAACGAGCAGGTAACATGGCAATAGGTATGTATTCTATCCCTGTATATGTATGCACAGATACTACTGTATTCGTAGCAGAAAGTATATCCTCACCAATATATTCTTTAAGTTGGTTATATAAACTTTGCAAAGGATATGACTTTGACACAAGCAAAATTCTGTACTTTTTCCATCCCCCCCCTTCCTCAATACGTACTGGTGTATGAAAAAGAAGTACCCCTATTGTCAGGACAACTGCGCAAACTCCAAAAATTCTTGCCCAAGTAGTAAGTAAAGAATATCGATTACGCCAAAACACCAAACAGTGCTCCTACACATACACCCAATACAACACCAACCACTACTTCGGAAGGCTCATGTCCTTTAACTTCCTTTAATTCTTCATGCTCCTGATCATCATATACTAAAAGTTTTTTCTCCAATAAATTTAGACGCACAATAATTTTCCCTACCATTCTTCTTATACCAAGAGAATCTCTAACAATAATGGTGGCAAATCCAAATGTAATCGCAAAGATAAGAGAATTTATCCCTTCAATAAATCCAACATATGTCGCTAATGAAGACACTAATGCGGAATGGCTGGATGGCATTCCACCTGTACGCCACAGAAATGTATAAAACCAATGAGATTGTCTAGTCTTTATTTTTATGATGGTTGCTTTGATACTCTGAGTAAGAAACCAGGCAATTCCAATAACTATTAATGCAGACTGTGTCGTCGAATTAATCATAGACTTACAGTGGAGTATGGAATAAATACGCACCATTGTCAATAATACAAGTGTGAAGTTTTTTTGTACAAAAAACGATAAGGGAAAACGAATTGATAGAATCATGCGTGCATTGTTTCCATATGTACCCCTCTCTGCTATTGGCAAAGCCATCCGTAACGGAAAAATAATACTAGACGGAAAGAAAGCATCTTTCTCAAATAGAGTCAATTACAATTCAGTCATTGATTGTCATGCGGTATTTGCGCATGAAGCGAGAAAAGCTTTACAAAAATCATACAAGGCCCCCGCAACTATTCTATTTGAAGATGCACATATTGCAGCACTATACAAACCATGGGATCTTACAATTAGTGGAAAATTTATACAGGATATTCAGTCATTCTTTATGCATGTTCCAGACCTCTCCTTTCGTCCATCTCCTGCCCACCGTTTGGATAGAAACACAAGCGGATTACTACTTATAAGTAAGACAATCGATGCAGCACGCATACTTGCTTTCTGCTTCAAAAACAGGAAAATAGAAAAAACATATCTTGCGATACTTGATAAAATAGTATCCAAACCCTGTATCTGGAATTACCGACTAATTCGTAAAAATAGGAAAACCTATCCATCTCCAGAAGGAAAAGATGCTATTACTATGGTCACGCCACTAGCATACGGTGCAAAACAGACATTTGCCCTCCTGCGCATCACAACGGGAAGAACACACCAGATCAGAGCACATGCAGCTGCATATGGACATTCACTGTCTGGCGATATAAAATATGGAGGAATTAAAAACAGTTGGGGATATTTCTTACACTCATATTCCATTGCATTTAAGCGCAGTTGCAGGATAAGCCAGCAACATCTTAAAGCACCTCTTTGTTCCCAACAGTTATACAGAATACAAAATATTTGGAATGACCCAAAAAAGAAACTGAAACTTTCAACCTTGATATGATAAAAAGACTAAAAAAGTTTTTTTCTAAAATACGTAATACAAGAGTTATTGCACTTGTAGGAAAAAGCGGGACAGGGAAAAGTTTCCGTTCTCAACTTTTGGTAGAGAAATTCAACATCGATATCCTTATTGATGATGGACTTATTATTAAAGACCAAAAGATCCTCGCAGGAATATCGGCAAAAAAAGAAAAAACATACCTTTCAGCTGTAAAGACTGCACTCTTTGAAGATTCCATACATCGAAAAGAGGCTATTAATATTTTAAGAACGATCAAACCTAAAAATATTTTACTCCTGGGAACTTCTCAAAAAATGATATTACACATTTGCCAACAATTATCATTACCCAATCCCGCAAAGATTATTACCATAGAAGATATATCAAGCGCACAAGATATAAATACAGCCCTTTCGCAACGAAAATATTTTGGCAAACATGTCATTCCCATCCCTGCACTTACCGTGCACCAAAAATACCCCCGGCTTATTGTTGAATCTCTGAAAGTGTTCTTCCATCGTAGATTTAGGTTATTTCAAAGAAAAAAAAGTTATGAAAAATCAGCTGTACAGCCAGAATTCAGTAGTGGATCAAATATCAGCATTTCTCAAGAGGCCCTCCAACAAATGTTGCAATACTGCATAGCAGAATTTGACACATCGATCACGCTCACAAAAATCCTGCTAAAAAAACAGGGGAACAATTTCCATGCAGACCTATATGTAGAAGTTCCCTATCGCTTCGACTCATCATCCTCTTTGTTTAAGTTACGAGAATATATCCTTCGAAGCATTGAAAGATATTCGCGGATTCCCTTGGAAGATCTCAATATCACCGTTAGTAAGATAAAAAAATAAAACAATTTGCTATCTATTATGTTTTTTAAAATCTATTAGCTTAATATATATTAAGCTAAACATAATATATAATAACTTAGATAAGATAATAATCTCTATATTCTTTATAAAAAATATAAAGAATAAATGTATAAAAGACGATATTCAAATATGAGATACCGTGTTCACATTATATGCTTTATGCTGATTCTTCCTGCTTTTCTTTTACAAGCAAAGCAGAATTTTGATGAGTATCCATCTCGAAGGTATATCATTCTCTCTGAGGTAAGCGAACAAGACTCGCAAGAAATATCAAGAAAGATGGAAATATTGTATCGGTTTTTTAATCAATTCTTTCATTTCCCCGATCCTGGGGCTCGAGAGAAGTTGCGTGTGCGCATATATCGTAATCGAATGTCATATAATAATTATTTACTCTCTTTAATCAACACAACAAGAAATGGATTTACCTATTTACATTATGGTTTGCCTCAAAGAAATGAGCTAGTAGGCTTTATTAGTGAGGATGAGAATGTACAAAAAACATTAATTCGGCAAGCTTTTATTCAATTTATCCGATATGCCCTTCCCAATACCCCCGCATGGATTCGCGAAGGATTTGCTATGTATTTTGAGAATATAAAAATTACAACCAACTATAATAAACTCAAGGTTACTTACAAGCAAAGTGAGAATTGGGCAGAACTTGTTCGAAAGATAATGCAAAGAACAAGTGATAGGTTACCCATAACAATAAACACGTTACTTCGAGCAGATAAGGCCTACATAGAACAATATGCAGACACATTTTATCCACTTGCATGGGGACTTGTTTCATTCCTCATAGAGATTAAGGAAAAACAGTATAATCGATTCCTTTGGGAAGCATTAGCTGATATGAAGAAAAAGAACTCATACGAAGAAAATGTCAATGCCATTTTACAACATGCACTGATCTGGCTTGATCAGAAAAAAATGGGGCAAGATTTCCTCTCCTTCTTAAAGAATATTAACACTTTTCAAAGCCTTATTGATAAAGGAATACTTCTCTACCAACAGAAAAACATGGATGAGGCATTACAGATCTTTCAGAAAGCAAATACGAGAGAACCTTCTAATTTTACTCCCTATTATTATCAGGGAATTATTTATTACAACCTTGGAGATTACATAAAGGCTGAACAACTACTTATAAAAGCAAAAAATCGAGGATTGCAACAAGACTTGGCAAACTATGCATTTGGTTTAAATGCACACGCTCAAGGCGACCGAGAAAAAGCTATTCGGTACCTGAAACTTATCCCTTTGGAAAGTATGTATTTTGCACAGGGCGAACAATTGCTGACTGAATTGCAACAAACCCCCTAATCAGTTTGAGAGAGGAGTCTCTTTGTATATTTTTGAGCTGATTTACGTACAATACGTGCGGGCAATATAATAGGCTGTAACAAAGCTTTAATAGCTTGTACTGCGTCTTTTTCTCCTTGAATAAAAGAATACTGCAAGATTGGAGTCAGTATGGACGCTGTTCCTTCTGCCAAGGCATTTTGCTCCCCGTTCGGAAGATTAAAATCCTTTAACTTATTGTCAAAAAGATGTAAAGAACTTATCGTACGCCCAAGCAGTGTGGTTTTTTCCTGCAGAAGTGCATCAAAAAAGCGTGGCAAAAAATACTTCAGAGCTCTCAATTCATATAAATCTTTAATAATTGTCGCACTCATGCCTGAACGCAGAATTTTAAAGAACTCTTCCATTCTCCTTCCAGGACTAATGGAGGAGAGTAATGTGACCGATTTAAGTAATGCTTTCTTATGTTTATGGGGTAGCTTCAATCCTGTGACGAGACTATATTTTACCGCACGAATGATCCTTACAGGATCTTCTGTAAACATCAAGTCAATTGGTAAAAGTGGAAAAAGTATACCTCGCTTTAAATCTTTCATTCCTCCCACATAATCAATAATAATTTCTTCCTCGGGAGAATAATACAACGCATTAACACTAAAATCGCGTCGGAACGCATCTTCTATCATGGTTCCCCATCGGTCATTATATGAGTTTGACTCCTTCGATCGAAATGTTGACACTTCAATATATTTACCCTTAAAAAATACATGCACCAGTTTAAAACGTTTGCCAATAATAAAACTGTTTCGAAACAGTGCACGCACTCTGTTAGGAGTTGCTTGCGTCGCTATGTCAAAATCCTTTGGCTCTCTCCCTAAAAGCAAATCGCGTATCGCCCCACCTACTATATAACTTTCATGTCCAAATTTCTTTAACCTTCTGATAACCTTGCGCGCATCAAGCGCAATAAGAGAATGATCGATAGAATGTTCCTTTACATCATAAATTTCAGCATCGCGAACTGGTTTCCCATTTTTCATCGTATATCTAACGCGCATAAACACCTATCTTTATTTCATACTAATGCTTCTATTACAGATACAGGCAATACAGAAACCGATATATTTTCGATCTTTCCATTGCACATCTCCACTATGCTTGGATCACAAGCTACATTTCCCAAAAAATGCTGCCCGAGTTCCTGTGCTGCTCGTTGACCGCCTCCTGTTCCAAACATCTTTTGCGTTTTTGTATCACTCATGTTTTCCACAATGCCATATACCTGGATATTAAATTTGCGTGCGAAGGAAATAGACTTACGTGCATCAAGAACCGCAAGTGCTTGGGGAGTAGTAACCACAATACAACCATCTAAGTCGGGGATATGTTCTGCCACTGTCATAAGTTCATCACCAGTTCCCGGTGGTGTGTCAATTAACAAGACATCCAAATCTCCCCAATCTACTTCGGAAAGAAATTGTTTAATGACTCCTAATTTCATAGGACCTCTCCAAATGAAAGCGGTGTTCTCATCATATCCCAATGCTCCTACACTGGCTATTTTAATGCCTAGTGCACTTTGCACTGGAGTAACTCTATCTTCTTCCGTTGGGAAGACGGTCGTATGAAGCCCAAATATCCATGGAATATTAGGTCCATGAATATCAACATCTAAAATACCAACAGAAAGCGATCGTCTCGCAAGCGCTACTGCAAGCATTGAAGTCATGGTGCTTTTCCCCACTCCGCCTTTCCCACTTAAGACAGCAACCTTTTTTTTCACATGCATAAGGTTGTTTATAATTTTTTCATCATACTGTTTCTCATTGTCTTTCATTATTTTCCATTCTGATCCTTTAATTATTTTATGTACAGATAAGAAATTTTTAATATTTTTCTACTAATACTCCTTAGGATATCAAATTTTTAACTTATGCGGAAGAATTATAAATCTAGTTGAAAGAATAATAATCGTTATGTTCTTTGGTACGGAAAATAAAATATATTTTCTCTAGACATTTTGTAAATTACAGCATATATTATATTATAGAAATGAGTCGAACCATATTACTTTTTTTTGTCAGTATATGTTTTCTATCACTTACCCCAAATTTAACAGCTTTGCCTGTATTCGCTTTGGGAACCAGTGTAGATATTGTTCTTCAGAATGATATATTACAGAGCACCATCTCCCAGGGACAAGACCTGAAAAAAATCAACTACGCACTTCAATTAAGTTTTCACCTAAAAGCACTGTGGGGAAATTATGGCGCATATGCTAAAGTAGCAATTAATCCTTATCAATATGTCATAAAAGGAATACAAAAGAAAACCTATCGTATTACAGTAGGCAGTGATATTGCTATTCCAATGGCTCCCATATTAAAATTCATCATTTCCCCAGGATTTATTGTTTTGCTCAATACCGAAAATAATACTATCAAACCTACTTTTGGAATTGCTATTCCAATTGGGTTCCGTATTATTCCCACTCGTCGGTTCCATGTGGGAATGTATGTGCAAATATCCGAAGATGATTTTGCTTCACTAAGAAAAGATAACTTTATAGGTGACTTTTTTGATTCAATAGAAATAAATGTAGAATTTTCAGTGCTTATGGGAAAACTTCCCTCTTCTTTCCCCGTCAATTCCACAAAGAAATAGGTAGATAGTATTCATATACGCCCCGGTAGCTCAGCAGGATAGAGCAACTGCCTCCTAAGCAGTAGGTCACCCGTTCAAATCGGGTCCGGGGTACAGTTTTGCGTTTGCATAATACTTCAATTATCCATAAAATATCATTACGAGGTGGAACTAATGAAAACGAATCTTATGTTTAAATTATTATTGTACGGTATCACAAGCTTACTTTGGGGCTACGGACAAAACGAGAACAAATCTTTACCATCGGGAGATTTTCTTATCGCTGATCTTACCAATTCTTTTCAACAATATATGTTACAGGGTGCAGAGCAAAAATCTAAAGAGATAGGAATTAAATTAAGAATTCACAGCGCAGAAGGAAACAATGCCTTACAAACAGAACAAGTAGAAAAAGCTGTTCTGCATAAACCCTATGCGATTATTATCAATCCTGTTGATCCAGAGAATACACAGAGTTTAAATAAGCTTGTTTTGGCTAAAGATATCAATCTCGTATATATAAATCGATATCCTAACAGTTTACCTGCTGGAACAGTTTATATAGGACCAAATGAATACGATATTGGTATATTACAAGCAAATTATTTGCGTAATGCATTGCAAAAATCCGCACGAGTAATTATTTTAGAGGGCTCACCCCATAGCAATGGAACAATCCAAAGAACTCGGGCAATAGAAGAAGTATTAGCAAAGAACAATATTACGATAACTAAGAAGATTGTTGCTTATTGTCAACGCACAGAAGCAATTGATTCAATTGAAGCGCTTATCGTAACGAAAAAAAATTTCGATGCTATCATCGCATACAATGATGAGATGGCAATTGGAGCCATCATTGCGTTGGATGCAGCAACACAAAGCTCTCATCCCATTATTATTGGATCAGGAGCCACTCCTGTTGCACTTCAATACATAGAAAAAGGAAAATTACAGGCAACAGTTTTTCAAAACGCAACCTTACAGGGGAGCATTGCTGTAGAAACAGCTTATAAATTAGCTCTCAAGCTTCCTGTTGATCATGAAATAATAGTCCCTCTGGAATTAGTAACTGCGTATAACTATCAAAAATATCAATAAGCACTTTTTCGCTGTTTCTGTTTTCTACGCAGGATGTCAAGACTTACTGCCGAAATCAAAATAAGTCCTTTAATTAGTTGTTGCCAATAAATTGAAATCTCTAATATATTAAGCCCATTTTGTAATACACCAATGATAAATGCTCCTATAATAGTGCCCAAAACAGTACCAACCCCTCCTGAGAGGCTCGCACCACCTATTACTACAATGGTAATTGCATCCAGTTCAAATGATGTAACCCAACCAGCTTGCACTGAGCTAACTTTGGCAGTAAGCATAATACCTGCTAAGGCAGCAAGGAATCCAGCATAAGTGTATACCAATGTTTTATATTTCTTCACATGAATTCCCGAAAGATACGCAGCCTGCTCATTGTCGCCTATTGCGTATACATATCTACCAAATTTAGTGTGAGCTAGAAGAAAATAGGAAATCACTGCCATCGAGAAAAACACTATAACTGGCACTGGTATGGAATTAAATATTACCCCTTGCCCAAGAAATAAGAATGAATCATTCAAATGACTGACAGGTCTCCCTTGGGTATATATAAAAGACAACCCTTGCACCATCATCATCATGCCGAGTGTTGATATAAATGGTGGAATGCTCATACGGGAAATAATAAATCCATTGAGAAAACCTAGCAATGTTCCTGCTGCCAATCCTATTAAGACAGGCACTACAACTGGCAAAACAGGTAAATAAGGAAAGATTGCGAATTCCCATCCTGATTTCTGTGCAAAACTTGCTGCGAGAATACCTGACGCAAGTAAAACTGCACCAATTGATAAATCAATACCTGCCGATATAATAACTACACTCGCTCCCAATGCAACAGTTCCCATTATCGATACCTGGCGAACAATATTTAACAAGTTTCGAACCTTTAAAAACTCATTGGAAAGCAAAGAAATAATCAGCACCAAAACCAAAAGCAAGAAAAATACCGTATACCCTTCCACAATACCCCTTAAAGATAAAAGATTGTATCGTTTTTCCGTTTTCCCAGAAGGTGAGAAAGTTTCTTCTTTTTCATTATCCATGATTACCATCCTCCTTAGATAAGATCTCATCAGAATCCATTACTCTTTGTTTTTTCTGAATTGAATCTTTAGTTTCTTCTTTCTTGGCAAATCTTGCATGTATACTTCCCCCTTTTAGGAAAAGAATACGATTTGTAATATCCGACAACTCAGAGAGCTCCGATGCAAATAATATCAGTGCTTTGCCTTGTTCAGTCAAATGCATCATTATTCTATATATTTCTATTCTGTTTATAAAATTTACTCCGCGCATAGGTTCATCAAAAATAAAAACATCAGCTCCTGCTAAAAGATAACGTCCTATAAGGATTTTCTTTTGGTTGCCTGTGTCAACATCTTGTATCGGTGTATATAAATAAGGAATTCTTATATTAAGTATGTCCTTTTGCTGCATACACATTCTTTCAAGTGCATAGTGTTTTAAAAATCCCAGTCTTGTATGTTTATGTAAAATGCTTATAATAAGGTTATCTTGAACGGAGAGTATAGAATATATTTCCTGAGCTTCCCAGCTTTCAGGGAGAAACGCTATCTTATGGACAAGTGCTTGCAATGGATTAGTCACATCTACTTTCTTTTCACGTATATACATTGATCCCGATAAACGCGGCCGTAATCCAAAAATACTTCTGGCCAATGTTGTCCTCTCTGCTCCTGACATACCGATGATAGCAAGAATCTCCCCTTCCCTCACAGAAAAATCGATATTGTGAAAGATATGCCGATAGTCAGTGTAGTCTTTAATACGAAACAACTCATTGCCAGGTTTTCTAATGTTCCACACAAAAGAGCTTTTCTTAGGTTTGCTCCCTGTCATTAATTCAAATAATGCTTTGTTGTTTATTTCTGAAACAGATGCTGTTTTGACTATCCTGCCTCCACGTAACACAGTAACCTTATCGGCAATCCGAAATACTTCATCTATCTTATAAGTATTAAAAAGAATGGCCTTGTGTTCTTGTTTTAATTTCTTTAGAATACGAAAAAAATGTATGAGGTTCTTTTCACCAAATATTTTATGAGTTTCATCAAAAATAATAATTCTCGCATCGTATAACAACGCCTTAGCAATCCCCACAAGCTGTCGTTCTTCTAGGTTTAATACAGACATTGTCTGTAGTGGATCAATGTCAAATCCCAGGCCTGCAAAAAGGGTCTGAGTCTTCTTCTGCATATCCTTATAACTAAGAACACCTATTTTATTACATAACTCCTGCCCTAGGAATACATTTTCATATACAGGCCGATGTAAAAGACATTGTGCGTTTTGATGCACTAATACGATTCCCATACGCAAAGAATCATACGGAGTATGAAATACACATGATTGACCATCTAAATATATTTGTCCCTCATCGGGCTGTTGTATACCCGCAAGAATGCTCGCCATAACAGATTTCCCAGAAGATTTTTCCCCTAACAAGGCATGTACTTCCCCCGACACAATCGAAAATTGTACTCCTGATAACACATGTGAATCGAGAAAAGATTTGGAGATGTTTTTTAGTTCCAAAGATAAAGATCTGTTATTCAATTTTAATATCCTTTCCCATCTTCATCCATTCTGCCTAGAGTACACATGTACCTTCGGATCAATCCATAATGTACGGACAATATTATCTTTGATCATCGCTGCCAGAACTTTTAGAGCATTATAGCCTATCGCTTCACGATCTTCCCAAACGTTAACTACTACACCGTTCCGGTCTGCCGCTGATTGATTAGAATGCAATTGCCCATTCACTGCCAATACGACACGAGGAGAAATATATGGAAAAAGTAACATGGCTTCTTTGGAATCTTGCCAAAACAATATATCATACTGATCAGGATTAATTATTTTTATCACAGCACTTATCTCTTCTTCGCTCGATCTTTTGCTCAGTTTCTGATCTAAAGGGATAATTGCCGATTTTAAAGAAAGTTGCTTGTTATCATACATTTGTATCGCAGTTTTCACACCAAGTGGAAAACTCCCCGTGTAAGACTTGTTTACAACAATCCCTGCATCTATTTTCTTTTCTTTCTTAAAGAAATCACCGATGTTTTCCACCAAAGTAATACCGAAAATAAGGTCCCGAGACCCTACTACAGAAACATTTTCTGGCAATACCCCTGGAAGAAGATCTCGAACTAGCATAACTGTTTTGATGTTTGTCGGCATACAATTAAAGTATGTCCAATTCGTTTCATTGGTATCAAAATAAATAATAATACCTTTAGGATTATGAGTCTTAATCGCACGCTTTATACTTTTAATCTTATTATCTGCTGAAGTTGTTTCAGAGTAGAATACAGAAACAGGTTTTAATGCCAAATGAGCATTTTTCATTCCTATTAAAAGAGATTGCTCAAATATTAATTGCTCGCGGGGAAGGCATAGTAACACTGTTCCTTTTACAGATTCCCCAACCCCTTTCGCAGATAAAGAAAATAAACCTGCAAAGAAAAGAACAAAACATATCGTAATAGATAATAACTTCCTGATGACCAGAATATTGTTATTTTAAGCTTTTTTAAATAATTATGCAAGACTTGAATAAAAACTCCATTATTGTTTCCATATATGTATGCATAAAATAACACAATATACACTTTATTCTCTGTTTGTTTGCACAATCTCAAGTTTGTTTCTGACAGTATGCCAATCAACTCAGCAATATACCATTGCTGAAGAACAAAAAGAAATTAACAATCAACAATCAATAGAATGGGAAGAACCTAATTTTTATCGAGATCTTCCTTCTTTTAATTTGTATATATATGGCAAAGGGTCTGCACTCTTTTTAAAGCTCATCGACTCCCGAACACATGCGATAGCTGCTGCACAACAAAATGCCCTTCAATATATAGAAAAGATATTACAAAATGCTATGGAGATATATGATAAACAAGAAAAACCACGCACGCATAATCTGGCACCATATGTCAAAGTCTTACTGGGAAAAGTAGAAAAGAAGTTGCAGCCTAAATGGCGTATTGAACAATTGTCAACATCACGTCATGGTAAGGTGTTCGTGCTTGTATCTATTACCAAAGAAAGATTGCTTAACACAATAAAACAAACTATTTTAAAAGAAGATAAAAATCCTTTTTCTCATTCGCAGATTACTACTATCATGCAGCATATCAAGAACACAATTAATGTCTTTGATCCTAGAGAAAAAGAAAGCTCTCCACAAGAGATTAAAAATCCTTAATATTTTTTCTAATAACTTGTAAAAGATAATCAGTGGTTCCCTGCGTTGTTGCTTCGCCTCCACAATCTGGAGTAAGAAACTTTCTTCCTTCTGTCGCGAGTTGACGAATGCTTTTTAAAATAAGTTGAGCTAATTCTCCCTGTCCTAGAAAGTCAAGCATTAGTTTTACTGTCCAAATCATTGCAACTGGATTGGCTATTCCTTTTCCTTCAATATCTGGCGCAGATCCATGTACTGGTTCAAACATTGAAGGATAGGTACGTTCTGGATTGAGATTTGCAGCTGCAGCATATCCAATCCCCCCCTGGATAACAGATCCTAGATCAGTCAAAATATCCCCAAAAAGATTAGACGCTACTACCACATCAAACAGCTCTGGAGATCGAAGCATATGCATGCTCATTGCATCGACATGATATTGGTCAGTTTTGATATTGGGAAAACTTTCACCACATTCGTTAAAAATCTTATCCCAAAATACCATACTATAATTGAGAGCATTAGATTTTGTCACGGATGTCAGTTGCTTCTTTCTCTTCTGCGCCAATTGATAAGCATAGTTTACTACCTTCTGTGTTTTGCGCCGTGAAAAAACTGCCGTTTGAAGTACTATTTCTTCCGAAGATCCTTCTCGAAACACTCCTCCAATACCGCTATACTCCCCTTCCGAATTCTCTCGGACGAAAATCATATCTACATCGTTTACTTTTTTTCCTTTGAGAGGACAATCTCTCTCATCCAAAAGCACAATAGGCCTAAGATTGATATATTGATCAAATCCTTGCCGTATATGTATTAGTAATTCTCGAAGTGTAATATGATCAGGAACCAAAGAAGGCAACCCTACTGCTCCTAATAAGATTGCATCGAATTCTTCAAGTTTGCGTAGTCCATTCTCATCCATCATACGTCCATGTTTGATATAGTATTGTGATCCCCATGGAAAATAGCGATACGAAAATTCAATGTCATCTGATAGCTCTTCTAAGAGATCTAACACACGGATCGCCTGCGGAACAACTTCTTTTCCGATACCATCACCAGGTATAACTGCTATTGAATAATAATGCATATCTTCTCCTACATCTTTTTTTTATATGTATTTTGCATGGCTTGAATAAGCGGAAGAGGTTTACCTGAAAGAAACCGCACCATCGCTCCGCCTGCAGTACATGCATAGTCAATCTTTGACTTGTTTTTCACAAACTTTGCTGCAGCATTTACTGTATCTCCTCCACCAATTACTGTGTATCCCTTACAATGCGAAATGCTTTGCCAAAGTTTCTTAGTCCCATATTCCCACATCGCATGTTCAAACATGCCAGCTGGACCATTTACAAAAATAGTGCCTGCAGTATTTAATACTGCATTATACGCACGTACTGTCTCTTTGCCTATATCAAAAAATAATACATCTTCAGGAAGCTTATCGCGCAATTCTTCTTTTCGAAATCCCTCATGCTCATAGGCCAGATCCAAGGGTGCAAACAAGCGATCAGAAAATTGATGCCAATAGTTTTTTGCGCGATCAATAAAAACATCCAGCGAACGTTCTACAAGAAAAGTACGTACAGTTTCTCCCAATTCATATCCTTGGGCTATCAACATAACCAAACCTGTTACACCACAAGTGAGTATTGTATCTGCATTTCCATTTTTTAAAACTTGTTCCATCATAGAAAACGCATCGGAAATCTTGGCACCACCCAACAAGAATACGGATGGTCTTGCAGGGTCTTTCATAACTTTTGTTAACGCGGATATTTCTTCAAAAAACAATATACCCGCTGCTCCAGGAAGTAACTGCTGAAACGCCACCATTGACGGAGCATTACGATGTGCAGCAGAAAACGCATCATTGACGTATACATCGAACAAAGGAGCCAATCGGCGTACTAAATATGTTCGGAGCATTTGCCGCGGTTTTAGTGGCACATCATCTTCAAATGTGGAAACTTCTTCAGTAAGATATCTAAGATTTCCCAAAATAACAATTTGTCCTGGTTGAAGCATGCCTACTTGTTCACAGGCAGTTGGTCCAGCAACATCGTCAATATACCGAACCTCTGTCTCTAAAAAATGCGTTAGATACTGCGCATGTTCTTCCAGAGAAATCAAGTTATGATAATCTAATGTATCGCCTTGATGAGCTATGATCGCAACTGCCGCTTTCTTTGATAAAAGATATCTCAGTGTAGGCAGACTTTTAATCAATCTGTTGTCGTTCGTTATTTTTTTGGTTTTAGGATCTATAGGAGAATTAATATCAAGACGCAAAAGCACCTTTTTTTTGTGCAAATCCAGATCCTCCATTCGGTGAATCTGTAAATTTACTTCCATGCTCCAATTCCAAGATACTCATTTGTACGCGCCACTCCGTCCAAACGACTTTGTTGCATAGAGCAAGCTGCACGTATTGCATCTATATTTTCAGGTGTAACAACCGCTTCTTGCGGTATATTAATGGCAAACATAATATCTTTTCCACTTAGCACAACAGATTCTTCCCACGCTGCTATTTCATACATATCTCCGCGCGGATTCCCTAGATCTCTTGCGTAACGAAAAAGTGATGCGTTTCCTCGAAAACCATCAGCAATCTTTACCATTCGAATGCGCAGGTGCCCTCTTAAGAATGAGATCACATCTTCTCGAGATACACTCTTTATTGGAGTAATAAGCACTGTGATAATATGCCCATGAGTAACTGGCGTATGCACCAAGATCCCAGTCGCATTAACATGTGGCATAATAGTCATGAGATCTACTGCTTGATGGCTTGGTGCTGGTTCCACTTCTAAAGCATTCGTCAATCCACGATGATAGTCACCGGGATCCGCTACTCTTCTTATAATGGTAATGGCTACTTTCTCCACTCCCACTTCTCGATCAATACAATCAACCGCCCGAATGAGGCCTGTAGTATTGCAGGAAGTCAATTTTAAGAATTGTTTACCCACTCCTTTCTCATAATTCGCATAACCATGGAAAAATACATCTGCTACATCATCCTTTTCTCCTCCTTGAAAAACTGCTCGTTTTCCATGACGTTCATAAAGGACCTTGTTCTTAGCGCCTATTCCAGCACTGGTGGCATCTAGCATAATATCTACACTAGATATAAGATCAGCAAACATGCCACTTACAGGAATTTCTGCCTCATCGAAAAGATTTTGATTCTCTGGCAGTGCACTAAAGAATGCGTAGGGCATTCCACGCTCTTTCAAAGCCCTCACCGAAAGGGTAGGAGCAATATCTGCCACACCCACTAGTTCCATATCTTTTTGCCGCAATACTCCATCAGCCAAGCGTTGGCCAATCACTCCATATCCAGCTACACCTACTTTTATCATTTTTTTACTTGCTCCTTATCTTTTACAGTTTGTTTTGCATATTCCGCTATATTTTGCGCTGTTAATTCATACCGTTCTTTTAAATAGTCCAGCGTCCCCACTTCACCAAACTCATCATGTACGCCATGCCGACGAACAATAACAGGATAATGTTGAGATACAAGCTCTGCAACCCCTGCCCCCAATCCGCTATGTACCTGATGGTTTTCACATGTGAGAATTGCTCCTGTTCGCCGAGCCCATTGCACGATAAGATCTTTATCCAAGGGCTTGATGGTAAACATATCAATAACTGTAACATATATACCGTCTTTTCTTAATAGTTCAATAGCTTTTAAACTTTCCAATACACATACTGGACCACTTGCAATGATAACAAGATCACTACCATCACCATGTACAATTCCTTT
>Ga0256913_10000424_pt1 | contig 21821 bp, 27 predicted proteins | sample Axial_MatmetaG_FD_185970 | JGI IMG/M metagenome (GOLD analysis project Ga0256913, IMG submission 185970) | Deep-sea worm associated microbial mat communities from Axial Seamount, Juan de Fuca Ridge, Pacific Ocean - Axial_Mat | ecosystem: Environmental > Aquatic > Marine > Oceanic > Microbial... | reverse complement strand
AGACATGAGCGAGTACATGGAGAAATTTGCTGTATCTCGTTTGGTTGGAGCTCCTCCGGGTTATATTGGCTACGAAGAAGGTGGTCAGTTATCAGAAAAAGTAAGAAGAAAACCTTATTCGGTTGTACTTTTAGACGAGATGGAAAAAGCCCACCCCGATGTATTCCATATATTATTACAAGTACTTGACGAAGGAAGATTAACCGATAGCTTAGGTCGCAAAATTGACTTTAGAAACACTGTTATTATTATGACATCTAATATTGGATCTAGAGATTTAATTAGCTATGGCAAAGGTGTTGGATTTGATAGTGGTGCTAAAAAATCTGGAATGGAAACAGCAAAAAAAAGTATTATTGACAAAGCTTTAAGAAAAACTTTTGCTCCTGAATTCCTTAATAGAGTTGACGATATTATTATGTTCGAACACCTTAATAAAGAAGCAATACACAAAATTATAGAAATTGAATTAAAAGGTCTTTATTCAAGAATTGAAGAACTTGGATATAATATTAAAATTTCTACTGCCGCAAAAGATTTTATTACCGATAAAGGTTACGATCCAAAATATGGTGCAAGACCTCTTAAAAGAGCTATCCAAAAATATTTGGAAAACAAAATGGCAGAAACCATTATAAAAGCAGAAATTTCTGAAGGTGATACTATTAACATAGCTTATTCTAAAAAGCAAGACGAAATTACTGTAAAAATTACTAAAAAGCAGTAGTAATTTATTATATAATACCATTTATTGTGGTAATAAATAAATTGTGTAAAAAATGAAATCTAATATTAATTCTTACGCAAAATTTTCATCAATTGCTTTGCAAATGGCAGCGATAATTGCAGGTGGAACCTATGCAGGAATTAAGTTAGACGAATATCTTTCTTACGATAATCTTTTTACAATAATATTTTCGCTTAGCTCGGTAATAATCTCAATGTACTTGGCAATAAAAGATGTAATTAACTTTACAAATAAAAAATAAGCTGTTATGTTGTCTAAAAAATATTTCTATATTTCAATACTAAGCTTTTTAGCAATAGAATATATTTATATATTTTTTCTCTTACCAACAACATATAAACTTCAATCAGACAACACTATTTTTATTGTTCCTGTTTTTGTGATCTTACTATCTGTAATAGATTATTTCATCTTAGAAAGAAAGATAAATAAAAGCAAAGAAGATTTTGTGATTTTCTTTCTTGCATCAACAGGAGGAAAATTTATAATCCTTCTTTTTTCATCTTTAATATATGTCGTATTTTTCTCAAAAAATCATATCGAATTTGTAGTTATTTTTTTCGCAAATTATTTTACAGCTATGATATTGTCTGTTAGCGGGTTAGCACGCATGTTGAAAAACAAATAATATTTTTTATTAATAAATGTCATTTATACTATGTTCGATAAAATATTTTGCTTAATTTTGTGTCCTCAAATAAGTGAGTAAAGAGGGTAAATTAATTGATACAAAGATGATTAGACGACTTATAGCATTTTTCGTTATTGTTTTATACACGAATATACTTTTCGGACAAGAGCATGTTGAATCTCATAACAATGAAACTACACATAAAGTTGCAGAAAACAGTACACATCACGAGCACGAAAAAGAAAAAGTAGACCCAATAGAAGCAGTAATGGAACACATTGCAGATTCTTACGATTGGCATATTATTGATTATAACGATAAACCAATCAGTTTACCTTTACCAATAATCTTATACAGTCAAAATTCAGGATTTCATATTTTCTTGTCATCTAAATTCGAGCACGGACATGCAGAATATAAAGGTTTTAAAATTGCAAGTGAAGGAGAACATAAAGGTAAGATTGTAGAATTAATAGCAAATGCTGATGGTAGTCAAACTGAGCAACTTGTGTTTTTCGATTTTTCTATAACAAAAAACGTTAGCTCAATGTTTATGTCTGTATTTTTGTTATTACTGATTTTCCTAAGCGTTGCCAGAGCATATAAAAAACGAGGAAACGGAACACCAAAAGGTTTACAAGCATTTATTGAACCATTAATAGTATTTGTTAAAGACGAAATAGCAATCCCAAATATTGGAGAAAAAAAATACAAGAAATTTTTACCGTATTTACTTACAGTATTTTTCTTTATATGGATAAATAATATGATAGGTTTAGTGCCTATTTTCCCCGGTAGTGCAAACTTAACAGGAAATATTGCAGTAACACTTGTACTTGCTATTTTCACCATGTTGTTTGTTAACTTAAATGGAAATAAAAATTATTGGCGACATATTTTTGCAATGCCGGGAGTTCCTGTAGTATTATTACCAATATTAACAGTTGTAGAAATAATAGGTGTTATAGCAAAACCTTTTGCATTAATGATTCGTCTTTTTGCAAATATGTTAGCAGGGCACATTATTGTTCTTAGTTTAATATCATTGATATTTATTTTCGGAACAGTTTGGATATCACCGGTATCTGTAATATTTGTTCTATTTATGGATATTTTAGAATTATTTGTAGCTGCATTACAAGCATATGTATTTACAATATTATCGGCCTTATTTATAGGTTTAGCAATACAAGAAGAACATTAAAATTGAATTATTAATTATTAAATTTTATATATATGAATGAAGTAATGTCATTAGTACCTTTAGCAGGTATGGGAGCAGGATTAGCAGCAATTGGAGCTGGTATTGGAATTGGTAGAATTGGTGGTTCAGCTTTAGAAGCTATTGCCCGTCAACCTGAAGCTTATAGCAAAATCCAAACTACTATGCTTATTGCAGCTGCACTTGTAGAAGGTGTTGCATTATTTGGTGTTGTAGTAGCTATGATTAGCAAATAATGAATTAAAATTTTAACAGTTTTTTATGCGGTTGGCATAAAAAACTGTTTAATTTTTTAAAAAAAATTAAAAAAGAAAAATTAATAATAAAATCTAGATAAAATGGATTTAGTAACGCCCGGATTTGGATTAGTATTTTGGACAACATTAACATTTATTTTCTTGTTGTTAGTATTAAAAAAGTATGCTTGGAAACCAATTGTTGACGCAGTTGATTCAAGAAACGATAGAATTGAAGAATCGTTGAAAGCAGCAGAAATAGCTAGAGAAGAAATGGCTCAATTGCATGCCGAGAATAAAAAAATACTTGAAGAAGCCAAAGAAGAAAAGAAGAATATTCTAGCAGAAGCATATCAAGCTAATCACGAAATTATTGCCGAAGCAAAAGTAGAGGCACAAGTAGAAGCCGACAAAATATTGGAGCATGCACGTGCTACAATCGAAAGCGAAAAGAATATTGCTCTATCAGAAATTAAACATTTAATGGCTGATTTATCTGTAGATATCGCTAAAAAAGTTCTACAAAAAGAACTTAGCGATGAAGCTAAACAAAGAGATTATATCGATAATATTCTTAAAGACATTAAATTAAATTAATATTTAATTTCAAATTATGAATCACAGTCAAGTTGCAGTAAGATACGCAAAATCGATTTTTCTTTTAGCAGAAGAAAAAAATATTGTTGATGAAGTTAGAAACGACATTCAATTAATTGAAAGTTCGTTTTCTGCTTTTCCTGAGTTAAAAGAATCGATATACAATCCCGTACTTAACCCATCGGTTAAAGCTGCTATATTAACAGATATTTTTAAAGATAAACTTAACGAGTATTCTTATAAATTTTTAATGCTGATATTAAAAAACAAAAGAGAAGCAAGTTTCTTAGATATTTTTAGAAATTTTGATGATATCTATAGAAAATCGAAAAATATTCAGAAATCTACAATTACATCTGTTAACAAACTAGACAAAGAAATTGTAAAAGAAATTGTAGAAACTTTAGAAAAAAGTTTTAATACAAATATTGAAGTTGAAGAAAAAACAAATCCTGATTTAATAGGAGGTTTAATCATACAAATAGAAGACAAAGAATACGATTACAGTATTCTAGGTAAACTTCACAAGATTGACCTTGAAATGAGGAATGTAAGTATAAATATATAAAAAATAAAAATTAGATAAAATGGCTCAAATTAAACCTGCTGAAGTATCGGAGATATTAAAACAGCAATTAGAGGGTATTAATACAGAAACAAAATTGCAAGAAGTAGGAACTGTTTTGCAAGTTGGTGATGGTATTGCTCGTATTTACGGTTTGACTCAAGTTCAAGCTAACGAGATGATTGAATTTGATAACGGAGTTAAAGGAATTGTTCTTAATCTTGAAGAAGATAACGTAGGAGCAGTACTTTTAGGAAGTTCCGAAGGTATTAAAGAAGGCGACGAAGTTAAAAGATTAAACAAAATTGCTTCTATTAATGCCGGCGAAGGTGTACTTGGTCGTGTTATCAATACAATTGGAGAACCAATTGATGGTAAAGGTCCAATTGAAGGCGAAGTTTTTGAAATGCCACTAGAAAGAAAAGCACCGGGTGTAATTTATCGTCAACCGGTTGATGAACCTCTACAAACAGGTTTAAAAGCTGTTGATGCTATGATACCTATCGGAAGAGGACAGCGTGAGTTAATTATTGGCGACCGTCAAACAGGTAAAACTGCTATTGCAATCGATACAATTCTTAACCAAAAAGAATTCTACGAAAAAGGTGAGCCGGTTTATTGTATTTATGTTGCTATCGGACAAAAAGGTTCTACAGTAGCAAACATTGCAAAAATTATTGATGACCACGGAGCTTCTGCATACACAACAATTGTTGCTGCAAATGCATCTGACCCTGCTGCTCTTCAATTTTATGCTCCTATGGCGGGTGCTGCAATTGGCGAGTATTTTAGAGATACAGGTCGTCCTGCATTAATTATTTATGATGATTTATCGAAACAAGCGGTTTCTTATCGTGAGGTTTCATTATTACTTCGTCGTCCACCGGGACGTGAAGCATACCCTGGAGATGTTTTCTATCTTCACTCACGTTTATTAGAGCGTGCTGCAAAAATTATCAATAACGATAAAATTGCTGCAGAAATGAACGATATACCTGCTTCTTTAAAAGGAAAAGTTAAAGGTGGTGGTTCTTTAACCGCTCTTCCTATTATCGAAACACAAGCCGGTGATGTATCTGCTTATATTCCTACAAACGTAATTTCTATTACTGATGGACAGATTTTCTTAGAATCAGATTTATTTAACTCAGGTATTCGTCCTGCAATTAACGTTGGTATTTCGGTATCGCGTGTAGGTGGTAATGCTCAAATTAAATCTATGAAAAAAGTAGCCGGTACATTAAAACTAGACCAAGCTCAATATCGAGAATTAGAGGCATTCTCTAAATTTGGTTCCGACCTTGATGCTGCAACAAAAGCAGTTCTTGATAAAGGTTCTAAAAACGTAGAGTTACTTAAACAAGGACAATATTCTCCTGTTAGAGTAGAAAAACAAGTTGCAGCACTTTATTGCGGAGTAAAAGGTTTATTATCTGATATTCCTGTTGATAAAATTACTGAATTTGAAACTGCATTTGTTAACGAATTAGAACGAAAAAACAAAGATGTTTTAGACCAATTAGCACAAGGAAAATATACTGACGAAATAACAAAGGTTTTAGACAGTGTTGCTAAAACAGTTGCAGAAGATTTTAAAGCTTAATTTAAACAAAATTAAATGGCTAATTTAAAAGAAATACGTACTAGAATTTCATCTGTTTCTTCAACAATGCAGATTACAAGTGCCATGAAAATGGTTTCTGCGGCCAAGTTAAGAAAAGCACAAGATACTGTTACTAACTTTAAGCCCTATGCAGAAAAATTGCAAAATGTTATTGCTGATTTAAGTGGAAATCAGACCGAAGAAATTGTTTATGCAAAAGAAAGAGAAGAAAACAAAATACTTATTGTTGTTGTTTCTTCTAACAAAGGTCTTTGTGGTGCATTTAATGCTAATGTAGCAAAAAAAGCCATGGCTATTGCCAATGAACACAATAATAGCACCGTGCTATATGCTGCTATCGGGAAAAAAGCTGCAGACCTTCTTAAATATAAGGGTGCTAATGTTGTTAAATCGTATAACGAAATATACGATGATTTAAGCTTTGATAACAGTGCAGCTATTGCAGAAGAAATTATGAACTATTTTGTTACAGGAGAATATGATAAAGTATATCTTGTTTACAATAGTTTTAAAAATGCTGCTTCGCAAATTTTAATGGCAGAGCAGTATTTACCAATCATTCCACATAATGATTTGTTGCAAATAAATCACGATTATATTTTTGAGCCAAATAAGCAAGAAATTTTAGAGCATGTTATTCCTATAGCTCTTAAAACTCAAGTTTATAAGGCAATAATAGATTCTTTTGCATCAGAACATGGAGCACGTATGACTGCAATGCACAAAGCTACCGACAATGCTAACGAATTAGTTAAAGAACTTACTTTAACATACAACAAAGCACGTCAGGCAGCTATTACTAACGAAATATTAGAAATTGTAGGCGGAGCAGAAGCTCTTAACAATTAGAGATATTATTCACAATTTAGTAAGTCCTTCAATTTTTTTTTGAGGGACTTTCTTTTTTACAAAAAGGCGAAAAAATAATGTATATTTGTAAATAATTTTATATTTATGATAGCATTCTCGCCACCACATATAAAACAAGAAGCAATTGATGAAGTTGTTGATACCCTTAAATCCGGTTGGATTACAACAGGACCAAAAACAAAGCTTTTTGAGAAACGAATTACAGAATATTGCAAAAACGATAAAACACTTTGTGTTAATTCTGCTACTTTTGGTTTAGAAATAATACTTCGTTGGTTTGGTGTTGGAGAAGGAGACGAGGTAATAATTCCTTCATATACTTACACTGCAACAGCAAATACGGTAGCTCATACCGAGGCAAAAATAGTGATGGTTGATATTAATAAAGACGATTTTAATATTAATATAGAAAATATTAAAAAGGCAATTAGCACTAAAACAAAAGTTATTATCCCGGTTGACATTGCAGGTCTACCGGCCGATTACGATGAAATAAATAAGCTTGTAAATAGCAAAGAGATTAAAGAATTATTCGAAGCTAAAACTGAAAATCAAAAGAAATTAAATAGAATTCTGGTTTTAAGCGATGCCGCACATTCTTTCGGGGCAGAATATAAAAACAAAAAAACAGGAACATTAACCGATATTACAGTTTTTTCTTTTCACGCAGTAAAAAATCTAACAACTGCCGAAGGCGGTGCAATATCATTCAAGCTGCCAAATCAGTTTGATGTTGAAGAAATCTACAAAGAGATTAACACTTTAAGTTTGCACGGACAAAGCAAAGATGCACTTGCAAAGACACAGGTTGGAGCTTGGAAATACGATGTTATTGATGCAGGTTACAAAGGGAATATGACAGATATTCAGGCTTCATTGGGTTTAGTTGCACTAAAATATTACGAAATTGATAATCTACCAAGAAGAAAAGAAATAATGGAAGAATATCAAAAAGCATTCTTTGAAACCGATTGGGCAGAACTACCAATTATTGAAGATAATACACGAAAAACATCATACCATATCTACACACTAAGAATTAAAAATATAAGCGAAAGCCAAAGAGATAATATTATCCAAGAAATTTTTAAAAAAGAGGTTTCTGTAAATGTGCATTTTCAGCCATTGCCAATGCTTAGTGCATATAAAGAAAGAGGTTTTAACATTGCAGACTACCCTATCGCTTTCGATAATTATTCTCGCGAAATTTCATTGCCTGTTTATCAAGATTTAACTAATGAGCAAGTACAAACAATTATTGAAGCTGTAATTTCATCGGTAAACAAAGTATTATTTTGATACGATTATTCGACATATTACTATCTATATTAGGATTAATAATCCTCTCTCCTTTCCTGCTTATATTATCAATTGCAATTGTAATTGAAAGCAAAGGAGGCGTTTTTTATAAACAAACCAGAGTTGGAAAAAACAACAAAGATTTCAAACTATACAAATTCCGCTCAATGCAAAGCGGCTCCGACAAAAAGGGATTGCTTACGGTTGGCGATAATGACAGCAGAATAACAAAAGTTGGAAAATTTATCAGAAAATATAAATTAGACGAATTTGCACAACTGCTAAATGTAATAAAAGGAGACATGTCACTTGTTGGTCCTCGCCCCGAGGTTAGAAAATATGTTGATTTATACAATCAAGAACAATTAATGGTTTTATCTGTAAAGCCGGGAATAACCGATTATGCCTCAATAGAATACAAAGACGAAAACGAAATTTTAGCAAAATCTGACAATCCTGAAAAAGCATATATTGAAGAAGTTATGCCACATAAATTAGAACTAAACATGAAGTTTATTAATGATAAAAGCTTATATAATTATATCAAAATAATTTTTCTCACAATATTTAGAGTAATTCTATAAAAAATATGTTTAATAATATTTACCCATAAATAAAAAATCATTAATTTAGCATTCTGAAAATAAAGTAAAAATTAAATAAGCAATAAATTATGAATGTTCCAGCAGAATTAAAGTACACAAAAGACCACGAATGGTTAAAACTTGATGGCAATGTTGCAACAGTAGGAATTACTGATTTTGCACAGAATGAACTTGGTGATGTAGTTTTTATAGAAGTAGAAACCGAAGGTGAAACTCTAGACAAAGAAGAAACATTTGGTACAATTGAAGCAGTAAAAACTGTATCGGATATGTTTATGCCGGTAGGTGGAGAAGTTATTGAATTCAATACAGCTCTAGAAGATAATCCTGAATTAATTAATACAGACCCATATGGTGAGGGTTGGATTATTAAAATTTCTGTGACAAATGCTGATGAAGTAAACGAACTTTTATCTGCTGATGATTACAAAGCTCAAATAGAAGGATAGGAATTTCCTTTAATATAATATCTAAGCTGTCTAACGACAGCTTTTTTTATATTTATTTTTCAATATTTTGTTTTTTATTCAAATTATTGTAAATTAGTTTTTTTTTAATTAAAACATAAATAATTATGGTTAACAAGGTAATTCTTTTAGGAAATGTGGGCAAAGACCCCGAAGTTAAATACTTCGATAATGATGTAGCAGTTGCATCATTTTCATTAGCAACATCAGAAACTTATAAAGATAAGTCTGGTCAGAAACAAACAAAAACAGAATGGCACAATATTGTTGCATGGCGTTGGTTAGGTAAATTAGCTGAAAACTATATTAAAAAAGGTTCTCAGATATATGTTGAAGGTAAACTTACAACTCGTTCTTGGGACGACAAAGACGGAAACAAAAGATACACAACAGAGGTTGTTGCTAACAGCATACAACTTTTAGGTAAAAAAGATAGTGGAAATTCTGATGCTTCAGCACCGGCACCAAGCATTGATGCAGCACCACAAGACACAGGTTTAGGCGATGGAGAGGCTGACGATTTACCGTTCTAGACTTTTATTAAAATAATACCAAATGCCTTTGTAAAATATTGTATTTTTGCAAAGGCATTTTTTATAAATATATTTTATGATAGAAGAAAAAAAGACTAATACAGAAATATCGGATTTAGGAGAATTTGGATTAATTGAGTATTTAACTAAGAATATAAAATTAAAAAACAAAAGTTCTATTTATGGCGTAGGCGATGATGCAGCAGTTATAAAAACAAAATCGCACCAAGTAGTAACAACTGACTTGTTAGTCGAAGGAATACATTTCGATTTAATGTACACCCCATTAAAACATCTCGGTTATAAATCTGTAATTGCAAATATTTCTGATATCTATGCAATGAATGCTACACCAAAGCAAATTACAGTATCAATTGCAATATCAAGTAAATTTAGTTTAGAAAACATAGACGAACTTTACTCCGGAATTTACCTTGCTTGCGAAAGATACGGAGTAGATGTAATTGGCGGCGACACTTCTTCATCGGTAACAGGTTTATTAATTAGTATTACTGCAATTGGCGAAGTAGATAACAAAAACAAAATTACTTATAGAAACGGAGCAAAAGCAAACGATTTAATTTGTGTTTCGGGCGATTTAGGTGCAGCATATATGGGTTTGCAACTATTAGAAAGAGAAAAAAAAGTTTTCCTTGAAACAGGTAGTCAGCAACCAGATTTAGATGGATACGACTACGTTTTAGAACGGTTTTTAAAACCGGAGGCAAGAAAAGAAATAATTGAATTACTCGATGAATTAAAGATTATTCCTACTTCAATGATTGATATCTCCGATGGTTTATCTTCGGAATTAATGCACATTTGCACACAATCTAAACTTGGTTGTAATATCTATGCCGATAAAATACCAATTGATTTAACTACAATAAATATTGCCGAAAAATTTAATATAGAATCTATGGTACCTGTTCTTAATGGTGGCGAAGATTACGAACTATTATTTACTATTTCGATTTCTGATTTCGAAAAGATTAAAGATAAAAAAGAAATTAAAATTATTGGAAATATTACAGAAGAAGCTAACGGACGTAATATTGTAACCAATAATGGCACTGCAATAGAATTGCAAGCACAAGGATGGCAACAAATATCTAAAAAAGAAGATAATGAAAATTAAAACAGCAGAATTTGTTATAAGTAACACAGATATTAAAAAATGCCCTACCGACAACTTGCCGGAATATGCTTTTATAGGAAGGTCTAATGTAGGAAAATCATCTTTGATAAATATGCTTACCGAGCGAAAATCTTTAGCTAAGATTTCTTCAACACCCGGTAAAACACAACTTATAAATCATTTTATTATTAACGATAATTGGTATTTGGTAGATTTACCCGGCTACGGATATGCTAAGGTTTCTAAAATAAGTCGAAAAAAATTCGAAAAATTTATTTGGGATTATATAGAAAAAAGAGAACAACTTATTAATCTTTTTGTATTGATAGACTCACGACACGAGCCATTAAAAATTGATATTGATTTTATGAACAAACTTGGACAAAAAGGGATTCCTTTTTCAATAGTTTTTACTAAAATAGATAAATTATCAAGTTCAAAGCTCTCGAAAAACCTTAATAATTACAAAAAGAAATTACTTGTTAACTGGGAAGTGCTTCCTAAAATATTTACTACTTCGGCAAGTTCTAAAATAGGTAGAATAGAAATCTTAAATTATATTGATGAAATAAATAAGTCTTTAGACAAGTAACAAAATAAGACAAAAAGTCAATAGGTTTAAATTTATATATTATAGCTTTAGCTAAAAAACAAAAAAACCGCTTAATAAATTAAGCGGTTTTTTTGTTTTTAAAGATTAATCTTAATTAGATAATCCAAATCTTAGAAATCCTTTTACACTTACATTACCGTTTTCTTTAAGGTAAGTTCTGATATCTTGCTTATTGTTTTTAACAAAAGCTTGATTTAATAAAGTATTTTCTTTGAAAAATTTATTTAATTTTCCCATAGCAATTTTCTCAAGCATAGCTTCAGGTTTTCCTTCTTGGCGAGCTTGTTCCATTCCTATTTCAATTTCTTTATCCTTAATCTCTTGCGAAACATCGTCTTTATCAACAGCAACAGGGGCCATAGCTGCAACTTGCATTGCTACGTCTTTTCCAACTTGTAAATCAGATAATTTTTCGTTAAAAGCAACAACAGTAGCTAATCTGTTTCCTGCATGAATATAAGGAACAACTTGCTCAGCTTCTATCACCTCGAAATAAGATAATTCTATTTTCTCGCCAATAATACCTGTTTGCTCTAATACTAAATCTCCGATTTTTTTACCGTCTAATTCTGTTTCTTTAAGTTGATCTAAACTGTTAACGTTAGTTTCAATTGCCTTGTCAATAATTTTAGTTGCAAAAGCAACAAAGTCTTCGTTTTTTGCAACAAAATCTGTTTCACAATTCAAAACAGAAAGATAACCTTTCTTACCATCTGCCGAAGTTTTTGCTAAAACAACTCCTTCGCTGGCTTCTCTATCAGCACGTTTATTTGCGATAGCTTGACCTTTTTTACGAATTATTTCAACAGCTTTATCAAAATCTCCATCAGCTTCCACTAATGCGTTTTTACAGTCCATCATTCCAGCACCTAAAGCTTTTCTTAATTTTGCAACATCTGCAGCTTTTACATTTGCCATTTCTTTTCTACTTTAAAATATTATTACTTTTCAGTTTTTTCTTCTTTAACTGCTTCTTTCTTAGCAGGAGCTTTTTCAGCAGTTTCTTCTACTTTTTCAGCAGCTTCTTTTTTCTCAGCTTTTTTTGCTTTTTTAGCATTTTTTTCTGCTTCGTCTTTATCTTTCTCTGCTTTTCTTTCAGTTAATCCTTCTTTTATAGCATTAACCATAGTGTCAACAATCAATCCTATTGATGCTGTTGCATCGTCGTTTGCAGGAATTGCAAAATCAACTTCGTTTGGATTAGAGTTTGTATCAACAATAGCAAAAATAGGTATTCCTAGTTTTTGTGCTTCTTTAACAGCAATGTGTTCTTTATTGATATCAACAATAAATAATGCTGCCGGTAATCTGTTTAAATCAACAATACTTCCAAGAGTTAACTCCATTTTTTCTCTTTGACGAGTTATTTGAAGACGTTCTCTTTTAGACATATTCTTGAAAGTTCCGTCAGTAGCCATTTTATCAATAGCTTTCATTTTCTTAACTGCTTTTCTTATTGTAGGAAAGTTTGTTAACATACCACCAGCCCAACGCTCTGTAATATAGGGCATTTTAATAGCAGTAATTTTTTCTGCAACTAATTCTTTTGCTTGTTTTTTTGTAGCTACAAAAAGAATTTTTCTTCCTGATTTTGCAATTTGTTTCATTGCATTTGCAGCTTCTTCAATTTTATAAACGGTTTTATTCAAATCTATAATATGAATTCCGTTTTTTTCCATAAAGATATATGGAGCCATTGCTGGGTTCCATTTTCTTTTTAAATGGCCAAAATGTGCTCCGGCCTCTAATAATTGGTTGAAATTTGTTCTTGGCATTTTTTAATAGTTTACATTCTTAAAATAAATATCAATTGCCGAGTAGTTTCCCTCACGGAAAGTCTCAGCAATTTAGATACTAAACATATATAATTATATTCAATATTAACGTTTCGAGAATTGGAATCTCTTCCTTGCTTTTGGTCGACCCGGCTTCTTTCTTTCCACAACTCTTGGGTCTCTTGTAACAAATCCTTCTGATTTTAATGCAGATTTAAACTCTTCATTTACTTCAATCAAAGCTCTTGTTATTCCCAAGCGAATTGCTTCTGCCTGTCCTTTAAATCCACCACCATATACGTTTACTTTTATATCATACTGATCGGCAACTTCAACTTTATTTGTTGGTTGCTTTACAATATATTGTAAAATATCTGATGGGAAATATTCTTTTAAATCTTTTCGGTTAATTGTTATTGAACCTTTTCCTTCACTTAAGTATACTCTAGCAACTGATGCTTTCCTTCTACCAACGGTGTTAACAACTTCCATATAATCTTATTTAAATTCTTTTAAATTAATTTTCTTTGGCTTTTGAGCTTCGTGTGTATGCTCACTACCTTCAAATACATGAAGATTGTTAAACAATTTACTACCCAATCTGTTTTTTGGTAACATACCTTTTACAGCTTTTTCAACCATAGCATATGGCTTTTTTGCCATTAATGCTTCTGCATTAATCACTTTTTGTCCTCCGGGATAACCTGAATGAGAGATATAAACTTTATCTGCCATTTTGTTTCCTGATAATACAACTTTCTCTGCGTTTATAACAATTACGTTATCACCACAATCAACATGAGGTGTGAATTCAGGTTTATGCTTACCACGAAGCATCATCGCAACTTTTGATGCTAATCTTCCCAAAATCTCACCCTCAGCATCTACAAGAACCCACTCTTTGTTTACGGTTTCTTTGTTAGCCGATATAGTCTTATAACTTAAAGTATTCACAACTCTGTTAATTTATTTATTAATAAAAAATTTTTCGGACTGCAAAAATATAAATATTTTATAAATACTACAATAATATTGTGTATTATATTAAATAAATATTTCTTTATTGATTTCTATGCAATGTAACTATCATGCAATCAAACGATAGCACTATCCCATTTGACTAATATGTTTTAATGATTGATGCTCTAAAACTTTAATTTTTCTTCCATCAAGCTCAATTACATTCTCATTTGCAAAAATAGAAAGTGTTCTTATTGCATTTGAAGTGGTCATATTCGATAAATTAGCAAGATCTTCTCTTGGCAAATAAACTTTAATAGTAACACCATCATCTTCGAAACCATAAGTATCTACTAAGAATAACAATGCTTCTGCTAATCTACCTCTTATGTGCTTTTGTGTTAGTGTTACTGTTCTATTATTAGAAAATCCTAATTCTGTAGCTAATGATTTTATTATTGTCATTGCAAAATTAGGATTAGTTTTAATTAAATGGAATAATGTGTCTTTATCAATAATACAAACCGATGCATCTTCTAAAGCCATTGCCGATGCAATATAATTTTCTTCTGCAAAAAGTGCTCTATACCCAATAAATCCGATAGGTTTTGCCATTCTAACAATTTGCTCTCTACCACCAACTCCTTCTTTAAAAATCTTAATTTTCCCTTTAGAAAGGCATAGTAAGCCGGCAGGTTTATCGCCTTCTTTATATATTATTTCCCCTTTCTTAAAAAAAGCACAACTATGATTTTTAAATACTTCAGCTCTTTCTATTGCTGATAACCCCCCAAAAACTGAATTAGGATCGTTTAAACATGGGTTACAATCGGCTTCTTTGTGAATATTCTTCTTCATTATATGGTTATGTTCTAAAATATGTTTAAAAACACACAAATTTAACTATACTTAGTTTAATGCCAAAATAAAATTGACTTTTTTATTGTGTTTACACAAGATTTATTTATATTAGAGCATAATTATAATATACTAAAATCAATGACAGAAGATTTTCTACAATATATATGGAGGTATAAATTATTTATTAATAATTACACAATAAACAATAACATTATTGAAATTATTGATGTTGGACAATTAAACACAGATAGTGGTCCAGATTTTTTTAATGCAAAAATTAAAATTGGAGATACTCTTTGGGTAGGAAATGTTGAAATTCATAAAAAATCTTCTGATTGGTTTGCCCATAATCACGAAACTGACAAAGCATATAACAATGTTATTTTGCATGTTGTCGAAAAGATAGATAAAGATATTTTTGATACAAAAGCTAGACAAATACCTCAGATTGAATTAAAATACAATAAAAGTTTACTCGATAACTATTCAGCAATTTTAAATAGCAAACACAAGATTAAATGCGAGGATAAAATTACCGATATCAATAATTTTGATTTATTTTCTTGGTTAGATAGCTTACTTATAGAACGTCTTGAAAGAAAATCGGAAGAAATAAGCAAATTATTAAATAATAGAATTAACGATTGGGAAGAAGTTTTTTATATTCTTTTGCTTCGTCAGTTTGGGTTGAAAGTAAATGCAGAACCTTTCGAGATGCTGGCTCGTTCGTTAGCTTTAAAAAACATTCTTAAACAAAACAACAATTTGCTAAGTATAGAAGCTATGCTTTTCGGGCAAGCTGGTTTTTTATCAGAAAACATTAATGATGAATACTTTACAAAACTAAAAACTGAGTATAAATTTTTAAAAAATAAATTCGATTTATCTCCTATTGATGTAAATAACTGGAAATTTATGCGAGTTAGACCTGTTTCTTTTCCTACTGTTAGGATTGCCCAAACGGCTTCCTTATTATTTAATAGCAGCAATATTTTTTCAAAAATAATTAAACTTAACAAACTAAATGATGTTTACAAACTCTTTGATATTGAGCCATCAGAATATTGGAAAACACATTACAAGTTTGGAATATCATCTAAAGATAAAACTAAGAAAATTGGAAAAAGCACTATCGATTTAATCATTATAAATGTTATTGCTCCAATGATTTTTATGTATGGGAAAGAACGAAACATTCCTAAACTAAAAGATAAAGCATTATTTTATTTGCAAGAATTAAAATCTGAAAATAATTCAATAATAAAATATTGGCAAAAAACAGGTGTAAAAATTAAAACTTCGGCAGAAAGCCAAGCCATATTAGAACTATATAATAATTATTGCCAAAAATCTAATTGTTTAAATTGTAGAATTGGAAACATTCTGATAACTAAAAAAACTCTATCTTTGGACAAAACTAAAAATGTAGAATGAAACGAGGTATCAGAAAAATACTAATCCCCGGTTTATTACTATCTATTGTAATAGTAATTGGAACTGTAGGATATATGCTTATAGAGTGTTTCCCTTTTGTTGAAGCATTCTACATGACAATAATAACAATTTCAACAGTTGGATTTGGAACTGTACACAAATTTTCTCATACAGGAATGTTGTTTGCTTCCGGCTTAATTATAGTTAGTTTCGGACTTTTTGCATACACGGTTTCAACTTTTACTAATTTGGTTGTAGAAGGTGTTTTTAACGATTATTTTACTCACAGAAAATTAAAAAAACAGATAAAAAAGATGGAAGGACATATAATTATTTGCGGATACGGACGAAACGGGAAACAAGCAGCTACAGAACTTGCTGCTTTAGGCGAAAAATTTATTATCATTGAAAAAGATGATAAAATAGTAAATCAAATAAAAGAAAATAACGATTTTACTTTTTTATATGGCGATGCAGTTCACGAAGAAGACCTTGAAAAAGCCGGTATAAAAACCGCTTCATCATTAATTACGACCTTACCAAACGATGCCGACAACCTTTTTATCGTGCTTTCTGCCAGAGAGTTAAACCCTAGGCTAAAGATAATTAGCCGTGCTTCTGAAGACCACTCAGATACAAAACTACGCCGTGCCGGTGCCGATAATGTTATTATGCCCGACAAAATTGGTGGACAAAGAATGGCAAAACTTGTTGCACAAGCCGATATTGTAGAATTTATTGAAGGTGTAATGCTTCAAGATCACGATGATGTAAACCTTGAAGAAATTGATTGTCAGAAATTACAAAACTGTGTTACCGGAAAATCTATTGGTGAACTTGGTGTTAGAAATATTTCGGGTGCAAATGTAATTGGTATAAAAAAAGGAGATGGCAATTATATCTATAATCCTGCCTCAGATTATTTTTTACAAAAAAACGATAAAATATTTGTTATTGGTTCGCCGGAACAAATAAAAAGTTTTGTTGGTTTGCTAAATGGAGAATAAGTTTTTATTTAACGTGAGTTCGATATAAGATTTACTTTATCAATTAAAATACCTAATATTATTACTGCTAAACCAATGATAGTAGATGGAAGAATATCTTCTTTTAGAACTAAATTTATTATAAACAAAGATATAAAGGGTGCAAAAAATATTAAATTACTAATTTTTGCAGTAGATTTAGTAAGCTTTAATGCTGTCATCCATACAACAAAAGTAATCCCCATCTCGAATAAACCGGAATAAACAGCTGCTGGTAAGGCAAGTTTATCATATAAAGGAAACGAAGAAAAAACAAGCATTAATGGAGCAATAAATACAAAACCAACTAGAAAATTAACAAATAAAGAAAGAATAGCTTCAGTTTTTACCATAGAATTAATTATCCAAAAAGCTGCCCAAATAACTGAACTCCCTATTGCTAAACCCACACCAAACAAATCAGTGTTATCTTGTAAATAAAAATTACCTTTAAATGATATTATTACAACACCTAAAAAACCTATAATAAAACTAAAAATAGCTTTAGCTTGTAATTTCTGCTTAAAAACAATTAATGAAAAAATAACTAAAACAATTGGCCAAGTATAATTTAAACTTTGAGCCATTTGAGCGGGCAAGAGCGAGTATGCTTTAAATAAAACAATATAATATAGAAATGGGTTTAAAACCCCACCTACAACCAACTTTATCCAATCATTTTTAGATATATAAAATATGAGTTTTAGTTTTTTTTGAACTAAAAGAACAAAAAATAAAAATATTAATGCTGTAGCAGAAGATATAAATAAGAATTGTAAATAGTCATATTTCTCTAAAGCTAATTTAAAAGCTGTTGCCACTGTAGACCACAATAGAACCGCTGTTAATGCTAATATATATGCCTTAGTTTGATTTTTCACTACAATCAATTTTTTGGTAGTAAAAATAAACTATATTTTTGTATCAATAATAAAAACTTAAAAATATGCTAAAAATATATCATAATAATCGTTGCAAAAAATCTAGAGCAGGATTACAATTTTTAAAAGATAAAGCTTTAGAACCGGAAATTATTGAGTATTTAAAAACTCCTTTAACAGAAAAAGAGTTAAAAAATTTATTAATGAAACTTAATAAAACTGCTTTTGAAATGGTTCGTACGCAAGAAGCAATATATAAATCAGATTTTAAAGGAAAAGATTTTACCGATAACGAATGGATTAAAATAATAATTGAAAATCCTAAGTTGCTTAAACGCCCAATTGTTGAAACCGATAAAGCTGCTGTTTGGGGTGATCCTGCTGATGAAATTGAAAAATTATTTTAATTAGAATTTGTCTATAAAGTCCGATTTCTGCGTTGTTGCTCAAAATCCAAATCCTCAAATAGCTTTGTATTCTGTGGTTTGAATTTCTCGCATGCTTTGAACTCGAACTTTCTAGCTCAAACTCTTAAGTTTATTTACTATACTCCCTACTTTATGGACAAGCTATAATTAATCAATAAGAAATGGTTATTATTTTTCAACTCTTTTAAGCAAAGCTTTTAAGCACCTTTTCTTAAAACAAAAAGGAGATGTATATTTAGCATAAGTTCTGTAATCATCGCCAAATTTACGAATTGCTTCCGGTTCTTCGATTAGGCGTATCATCATTAACATAAGAATTATTTCGGCAGGTGCAATAAATAAAATAAAACTCACCGAACCTAATAGCAACGCCACAGCTACCGGAAAAAGCATTAATCCCAAATGCATTGGGTGACGCATATATTTATACATTCCTTGATTTACAAACCTGTTTGTATCCATTCTTGGCAAATTGCCTTCTCTACCAAATTTAGCAAGAGTTCTGCCTGTATTTCTACTTATCCTTAGCGTTAATAACAAAACCGCAAATCCAAAAACAAAACTTATAGCATGAAAAACAATATCGGTGCTGATTATCTCAAAATACTTGTTATCTAGATAATAGCCCAAGAGACCACCTCCTACAAGAAACAATAACCATACAGTTAATCTAAAAATCATTTTGTTGAATTTTTTATTTGATTTTTTTGTAAAGATACAATTTTATTTTCCAATGCAAAAGCGAGAAAAAATATTACCAAGCACCTCATCATTTGAAATTTCACCGGTAATTTCGCCAATATTGTATATTGCATTTCTAATATCAAGAGCAATTAAATCGGTAGGCATTTCGTTTTTAATGCCTTCTTTTGTTTCTTGTATCGATTTTTGTGCTTTGAGCAATGCCTCGTAATGTCGCGTGTTTGTTACTACTACACTACTTATGTTTATGTTTTTATTGATATTTTCAAACAATGCCTCTTTAATTAATTCTACACTATCGTTTTTCTTTGCAGAGATATAAAAACAATCAATATTTTTAAATACTGAAATTGTTTCTTTATTTACTAAATCTGTTTTGTTTGCCACAATTAATCGTGGAATATCATTATTTAATTCAGCTAAATCTTCTTCAACTTCTTTAAGCGAAAGCTCATTAATATCGAATAAATAAATATAAATACTAGAGTTTGAAATTTTATCCAATGCTCTTTCCACACCTATTTTTTCAATTTCGTTTGATGTTTTTCGCAAACCTGCCGTGTCGATAAAACGAAACTGTATTCCGTTTATATTCAATATTTCTTCAATTGTATCGCGAGTTGTTCCGGGTGTTGCAGAAACTATTGCTCTGTTATCTTCGAGCAAAGTATTTAATAATGTTGATTTTCCGGCATTAGGGCGACCTACAATTGCAACAGGAACACCGTTTTTTATTGCATTTCCGTAAGAAAAAGATTTTATTAAATCTGTAATTAAAACATCAACATCGTCAATAATTCCGTTAAGTTGTTTGCGGTCGGCAAACTGTACATCTTCTTCGGCAAAATCGTTTTCGAGCTCAATTAATGATACAAAATGAATAAGAGAATCTCTCAAATTATTAAGTTTCTCAGAAAAACCACCTTTCATTTGTTGCATTGCCAATTTATGACTTGCTCTACTTTCAGATGCAATTAAATCGGCTACTCCTTCGGCTTGTGCAAGGTCTAACTTTCCGTTGAAAAAAGCTCGTTGAGTAAACTCTCCCGCTTTGGCAAGTTCGGCACCATTTTTTATTAATAATTCAAGAATTTTTTGCTGTATATAAACCGAACCATGACAAGAAATTTCAATAGTATCTTCGCCTGTGTATGAATTCGGATTTTTAAAAACACTTAATAAAACCTCATCAACAACTTGGTTATCTTCAACAATTTCGCCAAACTGAATAGTGTATGCTTGTTGCTCTTTTACAGTTTTTTTTCCTGTTCTTGCACGAAATATTTTATCGCAAATTGCAAAAGCTTCGTTGCCCGAAATTCTTATAACAGCAATACCGCCACTACCTGTAGCAGTTGATATAGCACATATTGTTGTGTTTTCTATCATTAATTAAATGTAATTAAAAGATTTGCAATAAAATTCCAAATTGTGGTTACAATTATGGCAAAAAGTTTGGCTAAATAAAAATTCATTTTAAACTTTTTAATCAGCAACCAAAGTACCAAACTATTTATTCCCAAACCAACTACAGAAACAAGAATAAAACTTAAGTATTCGCCTTTAATATCAGGATTTTCGCTTTCGAAAGTCCAAATTCGGTTTAGCACATAATTTGTTGAAGCAGCGGTCATAAAGCCAATACCGTTTGCCACAAATTTGTTAATTTTTACTTTTTCTTTTAAAAGCCAAGTAAGCGAAAAATCGACAGCTAAACCGGTAAACCCGACAGCAACAAATTTTATAAACTTTAATATTAAACTTGTTTCTAATAATTTCATTGCGGCAAAGATAATATTAAGTTTATCAAGTTGAAAGTTTGTAAAGTATAAAGTTGTAAAACAAAAAAACCGAAACTAATAAAAGCTTCGGTTTCATAAACAGATTTCATTTAAGAAGAATTACTCTCCCAATATTTCTTTTGCCATATTTAAAATTCTATCATCTTCGATATGTACAATACCACCGTCAGGTCCTTGCTCAATAGTTAGGCCAACTGCTTCGCCTTTATCGTAATTTGCTCCGCCAAAATAATTTCGTACAGTTTCTACTGTTACGTTTAAATCGGCGGCGATTTTGTGCATTGTTCCTTCAGGTAGACTGTCTTTAATTCTACGTAATTCGTTGAAAGTAATATTCATATTTTAAGTTTTAAATTTCGGTAATTATATAATTAAGCATAAAGATACAAAATTTTTGTAAAGTTATGCAAATGTTTTTGGTTAAAAAAATAAAAACAATACTTAACCAAGGCAAAGCTCATACTTTTATATTTAAGACTTTCAATAAATAGTCTTCATTCCACCCAGCTTTAAGCCTTTTACCAGCAATTCCTTGTTTTTCAGTTTTTTCGTTTTTCAAGAGATTAAGACAAGGCAAATTTATACTTTAACCCGAAAAATTCATAATTTTTCTACGATTAACTAATAACCTGAGTTCGATTAATACTTTGTCCTCAGTTTCAAATAATTAGTTTTTAAACGAAACAAATTATTGTAACACTATCGGGATTTCCCGCTTTACAATGTACTAGTTGTAATTAATTCATACAATTCGCTATGCTTTCGTATGAATAAAGCGGGTTAATATAAAAAATACTCTGTAATA
>Ga0256913_10000423_pt1 | contig 21829 bp, 19 predicted proteins | sample Axial_MatmetaG_FD_185970 | JGI IMG/M metagenome (GOLD analysis project Ga0256913, IMG submission 185970) | Deep-sea worm associated microbial mat communities from Axial Seamount, Juan de Fuca Ridge, Pacific Ocean - Axial_Mat | ecosystem: Environmental > Aquatic > Marine > Oceanic > Microbial... | reverse complement strand
CGCCGTTTATATGAATCTTTTTCAGTTTTGAGAAGCAGTTTGTTCTTTTTTGAAAATGCATCTTGAGCTGCTTTTAATTCAGTCTGGGAATCACAATAAATATCAAGCATTTCTTCAATAAAAAACAGGGGACAGGTTGATTATTCACTCTGCTGATTTATCTGAAAAAACAGGGGACAGGTTGATTATTCACTCTGCTGATTTATCTGAAGATATTTGAAATTTTCAATTGCGGTATTAATTTACAACAACAGCAAAAAATCAATCACAAAGGTAAATTAATGGGATGCCGGAAATTACAGATAAATGATTATTTCAGAATGACGGATTTCGCCTCCGGCACGGATGTTCCGTATTACGCCCTCGCCGACGCAAATAAAAACATTACCGAATATTTTGATACAAACGGCAATGTTGTTGCACATTACGAATACAGCCCGTTCGGTAAAATAACACAATCAAGCGGTACAATGGCAAGTGACTTTGATTATCGCTTTTCAAGTGAAGTATTTGACACAGAATCTGGATTAGTCTATTACAACTACCGATACTATAGTGCGGAGTTGGGTAGGTGGTTAAGCAGAGATTCGATCGGAGAGCGAGGAGGAATCAACCCTTACCAATCTTGCCACAACAATCCTCTTTCCTATATTGATACTAATGGGGAATCCCCTCTGCTTATTATCGGTGCAGCAATCGTGCTTGTCGGTGGTGCATTAGCAGCATGGATAGCTAACTCGGCCCCCCCCAATACTGTTCTAAATTCAAACGGAACTACATCTTTTGTTATTCATGAATGCGATGTTGTCGTTATCTATGGGCATGGTGCATTTGACACGCCACACACAATTATCCAAGAATCAAACAGTACATGTGGAGCAGGCTTTATTCATTGTGGTGCTACATCATCTAATAATCAAATCCCTACTAGTGTTATTGTTCCAGGAGCACCAACTAGTGAATATTTTGAAGGAGATATATTAACTACTGATCCTGAATACATTGTCGCTAGCCAAGCAATTCAAAACGGTGCAAAAGCAAAGGCAGAAGAAATATGTAAGCAAAAAGATGCTGACGGGTGTCCCAAGTGTAAGAAAGTATCTGTCCGTTTTGAATATGCGCCTTCAACAGATGCCTTAACAAATGCTACAGATGGCGCAAAACCTAAAAGTTATACTATTCAATGTGAATGTGATGAATAAAAAAATATATACAATAATAATATTAACAACCTTATTGACTCAGCTTCCTGTTTGGAGTTTAACTTTTTTGTTGGCATTGAAAGAAAAATATATATTTTGGGTGCTTCATGGAAGAACTTTAGAGCTATTACCATTGCGAGCTATATGGTATTTTAAAATTTATTGTACTGTTATCCCTGTATATTTAATTTGCAATTTAACGGTGTGTTTAATTTTACTACTCAAAAAACAAAAAAATACAATGCATCTTGTTTTATATGTATGTTTATCGTTATTTTTAACGATAACTTGGTTCTCTTTTTTCTATTTTGCTCTTTTCAAATTGAACAATGGAGTGCTATCTGCTGGACCTCTTGTCCCAAAAGACTGGACTTGGGGCTTATAATTCGCTCCTAGTATGAGAAAATCTGGGGAAAAACAGGGGACAGGTTGATTATAAATTGTGAAATTTTTTCAGATGTAAAGGCGTGTATTAAGTTCGCTTGTAGTTTTACCTTTTTTTGTTCGTTGTATTGTTGGTGTATTTTTAGAAAATGTAGTGCCACAAAAATTGTAAATCGTTGATTTGCAGCAATATTATTTTTTAAACTGCGAAACTTGGGTTAACCTTAAACTGGCATTTTTTATGTTGGAAACGAATAATGTCTGTTTATGGAACTAACAGGTTGCGGTGAGAAGGGGGGGAAGTGTTATTTTGGGGTTGATATCTAAAAAAAGAATAAAATATTATTGGAAATGTGATTAAAAATTATCATCTGACTGTACTGAATTGATTAAATCAGATATAGTTTCAGATGAAAACCCTTTAGAATACATGAAACGATACATTTTTTCACGCCGTTTATATGAATCTTTTTCAGTTTTGAGAAGCAGTTTGTTCTTTTTTGAAAATGCATCTTGAGCTGCTTTTAATTCAGTCTGGGAATCACAATAAATATCAAGCATTTCTTCAATGATATTTTCGCTAATACCTTTTTGTTTAAGTTTAAAGAAAATAGCTTTTTTCCCGAAACCTTTTCTTATAAGATCCATTATATAGTCTTTTGCAAATTGTTTATCATTGATAAGTGATAAATATTTTAGCTCTTCTATCAGATTTTCTATTGTTTTTGTTGTAAATTTTTTTGCTCTTAATTTATTTCTTATTTCTTTTTCCGTTTTAAATGATGCAGTTAATATATTAAGAGCATAGCTCCTTGCAAGTTTTATGCTGTTTTCTTCAAGAATAGTTTGCCATTTTTCCTGTTCAATTTGACTCTTTTTCTTAATCCCATAAAACAGTACAATTTCCATGTGCATTTTTACTGCAGACTCAGAAGAGTCTGTTTCAATTAGAAAATTTCTACCTTTTTTGATACATTTTATTACTGTTACTTTATCCATAAATAAAAAGTACATTTAATTTAACAGGAATCAAGGTGAAAGAAAAATTATTTTTTGCTCTAATTTGATTTTTAAATTAAAAGTGGTAACTTCTATGAAAAATTGCTGTTATTCGAAAATAAACACTATGAGAGTTATATGAACAAAGCCGTTGAGTTAAGAAGTAAAATTTTAAATAAGGTCAATCAGGTTGTTATAAAAGTCGGAACCAGACTTTTAGCTCAGCCGGAGTTTATAAAAGAGCTTATAGAGCAAATTGTTTTCCTTAGAAATGCCGGGAAAAATGTTATTCTGGTTTCTTCCGGTGCTGTCGGAACCGGAATGAATATTCTGAAATTACAAAAAAGACCAGGAAGGTTGTCGGATATTCAAGCTCTGGCTGCAATTGGACAGAGCAGACTTATGGCTGAATATGAACAACACTGTCGTGCTCATGGATTTCATGCGGCACAATTACTCCTGACAGCTGATGACCTTCGAAATCGTGAACGGCATGTTAATATAATGAACTGCATCAATTCATTATGGGCTCAGGGTAATTTACCTATTATTAACGAAAATGATTCTGTTTCCATCAATGAAATAAAATTTGGTGATAATGATACACTCGCGGCTTTGGCTGCTGTTATGACAAGGTGTGAACTTACGATTCTTCTTACTACAGTTGATGGATTATACTCTGTAAAAGACGGTAGGCTGGATGAAAGAATTTCTGTCGTTGAAAAAATGTCGGACTCTATTAAGGCAAACGCCAGCGGTACAGATGATGCCTCAATGTCAATCGGTGGTATGACTACCAAATTGTTGGCAGCAGAAATAGTAGCAACTGCGGGTCAAGCACTTGTGATTGCAGATGGGCGGGAAAATAATGTTGTAAAAAGAATCTTTAATTGCGAAGATACAGGAACTCTTTTTATGCCTGGTTCAAAAAGAGCACTTTCTGCTAGAAAGCGGTGGCTGACTTTTTTTTCTCGTTCAGCCGGAAAATTATTTGTTGACAATGGAGCAAGGCGTGCATTAGTTGATAAAGGCTGCAGTCTTCTTCCTTCAGGAATTAAAAAGATAGAAGGTGCATTTAATCGCGGAGCTACTGTGAAAATATTAGATCTGTCGGGAGTTGTACTCGCTAAGGGGCTTACGAATTATTCATCAGATGATATTATTAAAATTTCAGGACATAAAACTGCAGAAATTAATTCAATTATTGGACCTGGAGATGAAGAAGTTGTGCATCGAAACAACATGGTTCTGATATAACTATTTTTCTCCTCTTCCCCCTCTGCTTTATTATGAATTACCAGAAAAATCTAATAAATTACTTGAGATTTTAGAAAAAGAGTATATAATATCGATAATAGAGTTGTATAAAAATTTTGAATAAGGCTAAGATATGGCGGAAGAAGTTGTACTTAAAATCGTTGAAGGAAATTTAAAAGGCGAAGAATTTGTTTTTGATGAAAAAGGTTTATGTCTGATCGGGCGTTCTGCTGATTGTGCTTTGCAGATTCCTAAAGAAAAGGATATGAAAATTTCCAGAAGACATTGCCTGCTTATTCTTGATCCTCCTAATGTTCGTATTAGAGACTTGGGCAGTAGGAATGGAACTTATGTTAATAGTGAAGCTCTTAAACCTGGCGTTGTTTCTTCTGAACCTGAAAAAGAATCTCCTGTAGACAGAGTCTTAAAGGATAAAGATGTTGTTGAAATTGGAGAATGTGTTTTTCTTGTAGAAATCCCGACTATTTCGGTTCCTGAACCAAAGATTCCTGTTTTACCTCAGATTAAACCTCAGGTTGCCGGCGTTTCTCCTAATGTTCCTCAGGCTACTGCTGAGCGTGACCCATTGTCTCCAAAATTTTCTCCAAATGCTGTTAGACCTGCAACGGTTTCTCATTTAAGCCCTCCAAAACCAACTTCAACCGGTAATGGAATTGCGGTTACTGAAGTAATGTCGAGAGATGAAATAAAAGGTGCAACTTCTGAAATGCGGAAGATTGCATATACCTCATCTGTTGAAAATCCTCCACTTAAAGAGCAACAGTTACCTCATGGAATATCTGAAGAGCTTAAAAGGCATAATACTCCACAATCTCCGTTAACAGCCCATCCTGGTGTTGTTCCCGCTCCACGATCTCCTCAGGAAACTGTTGTAAAAACTTCTAAACAGCCGCAACCTGTAATTATTCAATCTGGAAGTCATAGTAGTAGTCAGGGACAACAACCTCCAGTGCCTACAATTAAGCAACCTGGTGTTGTGCCGGCTCAGCCTGTTTCTTCTAGTCCTGTTCCAGTAATTAAGCAGCCCGGCAGAATAACAAATTCATTTTCTCCAGTTAATAAAATGACTGATCCTGGTCCGTTGTCTCCACCTCCGCCACAAACTCAAGAATCTCAGATTCCTAAAAAACCGACAATAGTTTTAACGAAAAAGAAAGCTCCGGGAGAAAGTGGCATAACTTTAACTCCGAAGAAGGGGACTCTACAGGGAAAAACTGTTTTAAAGGCAAAAATTGTATCAAAACCTGTTTCCAAAGAACAGGGGCAGAATGTTGTATCTTTAACCCCTAAATCTTCGGGAGTTTCAAATTCTCCTGTTGCTGAACAATCTGCGACACCAGCACAAACGGGAGACTCGTCTTTAGGGAAAACACCTACAGATAAGATTGAAACAATACATGAGGCACCTGCAGAACCTCAGGTTCCGGTTAAAGAAAAGTCTCAGGAACAACCTGCAGAACTACATGAATCTTCTGATTTATCTTTAGGAAAAACACCTACAGATAAGATTGAAACAATACATGAGGCACCTGCAGAGCCTCAGGTTCCGGTTAAAGAAAAGTCTCAGGAACAACCTGCAGAATTACATGAATCTTCTGATTTATCTTTAGGAAAAACACCTACAGATAAGATTGAAACAATACATGAGGCACCTGCAGAACCTCAGGCTCCGGTTGAAGAAGAGTCTCAGGAACAACCTGCAGAACTACATGAATCTTCTGATGTATCTTTAAGTAATACAGATACAGACAAGATTGAAACAATAGATCAGGAGGAAGAACAACCTGAAGAATCTTCTGATACATCTACAGACAAAATTGAACCACCCGATGTTGTTGATAAATATCAGGATACAATTGTTATGGATCCAGTAGAGATGGACAGTATGCCTGATTTGGTTTCATCAACAATCCCTGAAGGTTCAAATCCAAAAAGAGTCGCTAGTTTTAAAATTAGAGGAGTAAAGTAATTTTACTCTCTTTTGCTTGCTTATATCAAGTATAACAGTGTTTGTTAACTTAGTTTGTCTGTTTTTTTGTAAACTTTGGTGCAATCAGCATTGTACTTTTAATCGATTTTATCTTGTATAATAGTATTTTTTTAATTGAAATTTATTATTATGTTTTATCGCTGATTTTTTAAGAATTTTTTGAATTCACATAACATCTGTTTCGTTTCCAATTTATCTTTTATAAAATTTGTATATAAAAAAAAGAATAAATTATCATGATAAAGTGTAACTTTTATTATTCTTTATGCGAATAATGATAACAGAAACAGTAATTACTGTTATTTGAAAAAATGATTTATAACAAAGGAGAAAAATCATGAAAAAGTTGGGAATTGTTTTATTGGTAGTTGTGTTCGCAGGTTTTTTTGCTACAAGTACTTTTGCTCAGAAAGGTGAATCGTGTGATGGTCAGGGCTTTAATGCTTGTAATGGTGAAAAATGTAAAGGTATAGGTAACAAATTACTTCGTGGAATTAAATTAGAAGATGAACAGCGTGAAAAAATTAAAGCAATAAGAGAAAAATTTAAGGATCAGATGAAAGAATCTATGAAAGCTCTAGAGCAGGCAAGAAAAGCTTTTCGTATAGCTGCAATGAATCCAGATTCTGATGAATCAAAATTGAAATCTCTGTCATCTGCAGTTGCTGAAAAAATGGTTGCAAAAGTTCAAATGAGACGCAAGATGATAAAAGAAATGAAAACTATACTTACTGACGAACAAAAGACAAAGCTTCAGGACAATTTGAAAAAAATGGCAGAGCGTACAAAGGAAAAATGTGGACGCGAAAGAAAAAAGTCTGGTAAAGGAAGAAGAGGAAAAAAAGGTAAAGGCAGAGGTAGAAACAGACATCATAATGGTATTAATTCCAAAGAAGAAGATTGATTTTCGAATATATTTATCCGGGGGGGATATTATATAATGAGCCGCGGAAATGAAAAATATGATATTTGATAAAGTACATTGTTATATCATTATCATTTAATGCCTGGTTTGTTTTCAGATATGTTGATGAAAGCGGGAGGCTTGAATCTTAAATGAGTGAAGAAAAAACAATTATCAGAAATGTCCTTGACGGTGATGTTGATAGCTTTAAACTGATAATTGAAAAATATAAAAAATTGATATTCTCAATTGCAGGTAAAAGGGTGCCTTGTCAGGATTGCCCTGAACTTGTTCAGGATATATTTTTGGAAGTTTTCAGATCTCTTGAAAATTATAATGATTCTCTACCTTTTCAGAACTGGATGGTGCGTATCGCTATGAGAAAATGTTATGACTTCTGGAGAAGAAAAAATAGAGAAAAAGAAAAAATGCTTGTCTCTTATGACGGAAATAATGAGTGGTTTAAATCTCTTGAATATAGTTTTTCTCTAGATGATTTTCAAAAAAAAATTAACAGCGAGGAATCGTTGGATATTATCAAGAGGATATTGAAAACTCTATCTCCTGAAGATAGACTTATGATTGATTTAATCTATTTTGAAGGCAATCCTTTAGCGGAGGTTGCAGAAATTTTAAATTGGAAATTGAGTAAAGTAAAGGTCCGCTCAATGCGGGCTAAGCAGAAATTAAGAAAACAACTTGAATCAATGTTGGACTGAAAAATGAATAAAAAGGAAAAAATTGCTATTGCAGAAAAAGTGCTCACTGAAGCTTTCAGAGGATATGAACCTGATTTTGATATCCCTGCATCTTTTACTGAATCTGTAATGGCTGAAATTGATACAGAGTTTAACAATAATAAGGAAATTCAGATTTTGTTTAAAATTTCCTGGATTGCTGCTGGTCTTTCGGCTGCTATGCTGGTTATTTCAACTTTTTTCGTTTTTTATCATAACAGCAACGATGATTTAATTGGTTCAGAATTACAAAGCTATTTTCAACAGGAATCATACGATTCAATTTTAACGGATATTGCAAAATGAAAAAAAGTTTTTCAAAAAAAATATTGCTTGCATATATTTTAATTTTTATTGCTGGGGGTTTTGCTGGTCAGGCAATTGCTGTATGGGGTATAAAATCAGTATCAATGAATCAAGTTAATGGGAAAAAATATAAGAAACATAATTCTGCAAAGATGGAGAAAAAACTTGCGGATAAACTTGAATTAAATAAGAAACAGCAAGAAAAATTAAAGACTCTGCTTGGTAATATGAGGGTGAAAATAAGAGAGGAAAACAGCGAAACGAGAAAAAAAATAAAAGATATTATAAATGATACTTTTAATGAAATTGAAACTATTCTTGATGAGAAACAGAAAATAAAATTCAGAAGAATTAAAAAACGACTTCCGATATTAAAGAAGAAATGCAGACCATTCAGGGGGCACCTCAGGCAAAACAGGCATGATATTCAGAATTGCCGTGACTGATATTGAATTAGTCCTTATTCTCTTCCTGTAATGCGTCAATCATTTTTTTCAATTTTTGCGCTGTTTTTGTTTTTGCTATTTCAGGGAATCTTGATTGGAGTTCTTTGAATGTTGATTGTGCTTCCGTTTTGTTTTTTAATTTAATCGAAAGTTTTATACTTAGAAGCATCGCTTTAGAGGCTGTCTCAGCATCTTTTGATAGTATGAATACAGACATAGCATATCGGTTGGCTGTTAAAAGCCTTTCTTTATCGTAAGAAAGAATTTCAGCAAGTCCTAATCGTGCTTTTGCCGCAATATTTTTATCTATTGGATTTTCAAGACATTTTTCAAATAATAGCACTGCTTCTTCTTTTTTCCCAGTATACATTAATAACTCCGCTAGTTTAAATCTCGCAATCTGGGTCAATCTTTTATCTGCGTTTAAGTCTAATGCTTTTTTTATGTTATGCTCTGCAGCTTTTTTTCTGTCTGGAATTTGTAATTCCGCTAATTTTATTAATGCCCGCTGTCGTGTTACAGGATTATCTGCTTTTAAAAGCACTGTTAATGCCTTTTCAGCTTGAACTGGTTTTATTTTTTTAAAATATTCTGCGAAATCCTGCAGGAAGTTTTCCGGAGCTCCTATAAGAAATTTTTCCGGTGAATCTTGAATCACTTTTAATGCTTCATCAGTTTTTTTCTGTTTGATGTAGGTCCATATTAGATATATATGCGTATTGATTGATAAACTGTTTTCATTTATACTTTTAAGTTTTTTCTGTAAGCTTATTAACTGCTCTTGAGCTTTAGGATAGTTGTTGTCTAAAAAATCTATGTAAGCCATATAGAATGTAGCAGTTTTTGATTCAGGTGTTTTCTGGAATCTGGCTGTTAATTGCTTGAAGTATATGAGAGATTCCTGCCGCGTCTTTTTATCTTCAAGAAGTAGTATGCCTGTTTTTAGTAATGCGGCCGGGTAGATTGTTGATTTATTATATTTTTTCAGAATGGTTCTGCAATGCTCTATTGCTTTTGATTTATTACCTGTTCGGGCAAGAATTGATGCTGATTTGTATAATGCAAAAGGCATAAGTGATTTTTCATCGCTTGATAGTATTTTCAGAACTGCTTTTTCCGCATCTTTAAATTTTCCGCTTTGTTCTAGAATATCTGCTTTTCTGAGAAGAAGAAGATTAAGATTTTTTTTGTTTAATGTTTTCTTCTGAATTAATGAATCAATCATTGATAAATATTCTGGATTATTATTGGAATCCCTTATAAGTATGATGAGTGGCTCCGCTATGGTATCGCCTGAAACGGAATTGTTTTTTATTAGATTTTTCAGCATGCGTGCTGCCGCCTGTTGTTTCTTTAGAATACATAAAGACTCTATAAGTGAATATAACGATTTTGCTTTTAAATCACTATTAACTGTATTGCTGAAAACACTTTGCAGTATACTCAAGGCCTGTTTATGAAAATTTTTCTTTACTAAAGCTAGTGCTTTTATATAAAGAATTTTATGAGTTAATTCATTTTTTTTATCTTTTGTGTCAGATAAAATTTTATTTGCTTCAGATATTACAGAAGAGTAGTCGCCACCAAGAAAGAGACACTCTAACCGTTTATAGTAAGCTTCCTTCCTAGCCTCAGGAGCGGTAAAAAGGACAGAACATTTAGCATATAATTCCGCTGCCCTTCTGTATTGATTTTTTTCCCTGTAGACTTCTGCAAGTTTCCAGGTAACTGGAGTTAAAATATATGAAGGAAGCGAAACTGATTCCGAAAGCGGATGCAGTAGTTTTTCTCCTTCAGCAGGAGGTAATAAATCCGCTAGTTCTAATGCAGAAAATGCTTTGAATTTATCATTCTCATTTTTAGCTTCCTTATAGGCCGTTTGTGATAGTACTTTAATCGCTTCTTTTTTTCTGCCAAGCTCAATTAGGGCTTTACCCAAATGATAAACCGACGCATCTTTTACTATCTGGGATGTGCTCTTGTCATTAATTAATGATGTAAAAATAGTAACTGCTTTGGATTTGTGCTCTTTTGCAGTTGATTTAAACAGTACTATCGCGTATCTGAGTTTTGCTGAATTATAGATCCTGATTTTAGGAAATTTTTTGAAAAATTCTTCAAAAATAGCAATGGCCTTTTTAAACTCTTTTTTGCCGGCATAAGTCTCGCCAAGGCGGAGGTAGGCCTCTGCTACAACTGGATCATTCGGAAATTTCTTTATCAGATTTTGAAATTCATTAACAGCTGCTGAATAATAATTTCTTTTAATCAGTCCGCTTGCAAATTTTATCTGATCATCCACAAAAAGCTGTTTCTGGTCATTCCGGATACTTTTTGGAGCTGCATGCATTCCGGAACCGATACAAAGTGCCGATAATACAACAACTGATTTGCTAAATTTATTATTCATTGCTTTTAGGCTTTTCTGGTGTTAATGCAGCAAACGAGATATTTGCTATATCTGTTTCAGCACAAATATCAAGAAGTTTTACCAAATATAAATATTGTGTCTTTTTATCTGCTCTAATGACAATCGGCTGATCCGGATAGGTCCTGGATAATTTCTTTAAAATAATCTTTAACCTGTCTGGAGAATACTGTACAGAATTTAAGAAAAATTTTCCTTTATTATCTATGTTGATAATTGCTTCTCCGGGAAAACGGGGGCGGTGTTCTGCTGTTTCTGATGTCGGTACTTTTATTTCCAGTTTTGCCTCCCACTGAGAATATACAGCCGCAGCAATAAAAAATATTAAAAGCAGAAAAATGATATCCACCATTGGTGCCATTTGAAACCCGATGCTTTGTTCAGGTGTGTTTTTACTGAAATTCATTATATATAGCCTCTTCTTTGTTTAAGTTGACTTGATGCCGTACAAAACTAATTAAAATGGAACTTCTTCTGATGACGGCTCGTTTATCATCATATCAATCACTATTTTACTGCTGGCATTCTCCAGGGATACTATAATGTTCTGAATTTTAATCCTGAAATATGAGTATAATATCATCGCAGTTATTCCAATAATTAATCCGGCTGCTGTCGTTATCAGTGCCATCGATACGCCACTTGCTATAACTGTCGGACGCGGTGTGCCAACTTCTGCCGTCAGACTCATGAATGAATTGATCATCCCGATAACTGTTCCAAGCAGTCCTATCATTGGTGCTACAACTGCAATATCCTGCAATGGATGAATCTTCTGCCATAATAATCCAGCCTGGCGACTACCTTCATCTTCAACCGCATCTCTTATCATTGTATAATTATTTTTCGATTTTAAATATATATTTGTGCCTGCTGCTATAATTTTGGCTACAGGACTGTCATCTTTTTGAGCTATCTTGTTGATAACTTCAAAGTCTTTCTTGTTAAGTTCTGTCTCAATCTGTTTTACAAACTCACTTGGAAGTATCATTGTTGTTCTTATTGTCATAAGATAGTAAAATACAAGGCAGAGCATTACAAAAGAAAGTACTATCAGTATGTATAATACAGGTCCGCCTTTCTGAAGAAAATTTGCTATTGCTGATTTTGACGCTGTTTTTTCAGCTGCTGAAAGTGGCAGTGCTGATAATCCGACTAATAAATAAAGCAGTGTATTGTAATATTTTTTCATTTTCTAAATCTCCAGGATTTTATTCCAGTTTAATTCTTTATTTACGAATAAATGTCTAATCAATTTATCCGGTCAACTTTTATCTGTAAGTCAAATTGAACAGAAAATTTAAAATCAACTTGACTTTGTCTATTTATTCTCTTATTATACTATATAACTGTTGTTTTTGGAATACAGCAGTCGCTCGTTAATTATAACTCGAAAAATACCATAACATACTGTTTGGCTTTTTTCCATAGTAATACTAAAATTTAGCAGGATTTAATGTCAAAAGCAAAGTTTTTTAAAAATTTTTTGAAAAAACCATCTGAAGTTGGAGCTATTCTTCCAAGTTCACGCAAATTAGCGGAAATGATGGTTTCTGATATCGGACTTCAGAATGCTGAAGCTGTTGCAGAGTTAGGACCGGGGACCGGGGTGTTTACCGATGTAATTCTCGAAAAGGTTAATCCAAAAACTGTTTTCTTTACAATTGAAAGAAATAAGGATATTTATGACCATTTCATTGAAAATTACCCTGATGTGACATGCTATAACCAATGTGCTTCGGAAATCCTGGATATAATGAAACTGGAAAAAGTTGATAAACTTAATGCTGTCATCTCAGGATTACCATGGGCTGCTTTCCCCTCAGAAGCTCAACATAGCATTTTAAATGCTGTCGTGAAATCTCTAGATGACGGTGGTAAATTTGTTACTTTTGCTTATCTGCAGGGGTTTCTGTTGCCCGCTGCACATCGTTTTAAAAAGCTTTTAAAAAGTAAATTTTCCGATGTGCAGTTGTCTAAAGTCGTCTGGCAAAATGCTCCACCTGCATTTGTTTATCGTTGTAAAAAATAATTTTTATTATTTGAATGAAAAGGTAAATATAAATAAACATTTTAATATATTTCGGAATATACAATTATGAAAAAAAATGAAGGTGACGATTTTTCTTTTGATAAAGATCCTGGAAAACTGAAAGATAGTTCAGATGATCTTGAATTTACTTTTTCAGATATCCCCGTATTAGGGGTTAGAAAAGAAACGAAGGATGCATTTTCTTTTGATTCAATGAATGAAGAATCAGGCAATAACTCTTTTGGATCTCAGGAAACATTAATTTCTGAAACAGCTTACGGCATGGAAGATGAAGTTGATGAATTTTTAAGAGAAGGGGATGAAGTTGAAGAACAACCTTTTCCTACTCCCGCCCCTAGAAAAAAAAAGAAGCTCATAATCTTTTTTCTTGTAGTTTTCATAATTATGATCATTGCCGCTGCTGCTGTTCCTTTCTTATTTACTGAAAATTCAGACACTGAACAAGATATTGTTGCTCATTCAGGTAAACAGCTTTCAGAAAAAGAGAAAGAAGAGTTGAGAGCAAAAAGATTGAAAGAGAAAACTGAAAAACTTTTAAATAAAGCAAATGGTCTGTTAGAAAGTAAAATGCCTGATAAAGCTGAAAAAGTTTATGAAGAGATTATTAAGCTTGATCCTAAAAATGCTGTTGCATATTACGGCTTGGGTGAATGTTTTCTGCAAACCGATAAAACTGATGAAGCAATAAAATATTTAAAAAAATCAATAGAAATTGGAAACGCTCCTGAAGTAGCTTACCAGAAACTCTCCAACTTGTATTTAAAAAATAAAAATTTTGATGCACGGTGCGCTGTCCTTAAAAATGCTACTAAAGCTTATCCTGAAAAATATTATTTTGCAATTGATTATGCTGATTCTCTTGTTTCTGCTGGTGCTGGGGATAAAGCTCTCGAAGTATATAGACAAATTCCTAGAAAAGTTATGGAACAGAAAGCTTTGATGCGATTTGCTGAGTTAACTCAGAATTTTTCAGAAAAAGAGGCAATCGATATCTATAGATATACCGGTAATAAATTTTTAGTCTTCGGTGCTTTTGAAAAAGCCGCTGCTTTGACAAAAAATGCACAGAAGAAAGCTAGTGTTTATTCAGAGGCTGTAGATGCTTTTTCCAATGCTCCTCAGGATATAAAAATCGCATTTCTTGATAATTCTTTATATCTGAAGTTGAAGTCTCTTGCTGATGCAGAAGATAATCAAAAAGCTGCAGAAACTCTCGAATCTATTGACCTTTTAAGACTCGATAAAAAGTTTTTGAAACAGCTGGTGCCTCTTGCTTCAAAAATTAAGTATGAAAAATTAAAGGAATTTGTTCTGAAGCTTTTAGAGATGTTTCCTGAAGATATGGAGTTACATTTGGCTAATCAGCAATATCTCATTAATCATGAAAAACCTAAATTTGTCTTGGAGCTTTATAGCGAATATTGGACTAAAGCTTCTGATACGCCTCTTGCTAATTTCTTGTGCGGAAAAGCAGTACAGTATTCGCCTAAAATTGCAAAAAAATACTTTTCAGAAGCTATTCGCTTGAAAAGTGATTTTTCTCAGGCAAGAATAGAACTTGGTAAAATTTATTTTAATGAACGGAAATGGAAGGAAGCTGAGAAGCTATTCGCTTACTCTCTGAACTTAGATAAAAAAAATAAAAAACTTCATTACTATTATGCTTTAGCTGCTCTTAAAGGCAGTGGGAAACCCAAACCTGTTGAAGAATATGAGGCCTTTCTCAAGTCTACAAAAATGTCAAAGGAAGAACAGGCCGTTGAATTGATGCCGCTTGCTTTTATGCTACCCAACTCAAATATGGTCGATAAATTAATTTTACAACTTCAGGATTCAAAAAAGTTTGCCCACCTGTATAAAATATTTAAGGCTCAGAGATATCTCGCTTTCCGCGGGAAATCTCAAGATGCGTTTTCAGGTGCTCCTTTAAGAGGCCGATTTAGAGAACTTTGTATTTTGAATATGCTGCGCCATGGTGAACTTAGAAAAATCCTGATGATGCCAACTCCTAAAGAAGAATTTCCGGAATTCTGGAAAATATTTATTATGCGTAGAAATAATATGAAAACTTGGAAAGCTCCAGCAGAAGAATTCCTTGCAAAGCATAAAAATGACACTAATATTACCGAAAAACTAATTATAAAACTCTGGCTTGGGCAAATTGATATTCCTAGCGCTGAGAAAAAAATAAATATAATTCCTTTTGAAAAGGAACCTCTATTACTTTTTATGGTGGCTGATGAATATAAAAGAGAAAAAAATCGACCAAAATCAACAATCAGATACAGAAAAGCTCTTGCTTACGGCAGAAATATTTATACTGATGTGATTAAATTTTTTATGAAACATTAATGCTGATTTACTATGCTTAAATTTATCACTATCAAAGGTGCGTCTCAGCATAATCTTAAAAATATTAATGTAAAAATCCCGAGAAATAAACTCATTGTAATTACAGGCCCTAGCGGCTCCGGTAAATCTTCTCTGGCATTTGACACCTTATATGCTGAAGGGCAGCGCAGGTATGTCGAAAGTCTCTCTTCTTATGCAAGACAGTTCCTTGACCGCCTTACTAAACCTGATGTAGAACATATTGAGGGGCTTTCTCCAGCAATTGCAATCGAACAGCGCCTGGCTGGAAGCAATCCCCGTTCAACTGTTGCTACAACAACTGAAATTTATGATTATCTCAGACTTCTCTTCGCTCACATCGGGCATCCTCATTGCCCTAAATGCAGTAAACCTATTTCAAGTCAGTCTGCACAGGCAATTACTGAAAAAATCAAAAATGATTATACAGATGGAACTAAAATTATGATTCTCGCTCCTTATGTCTCAGGCAGAAAAGGTGAGCACCGTGAGGTATTTGAAAAAATTATTTCTGACGGCTTTGTTAGGGTAAGAGTTGATGGTGATTTATATTCAGTTGAAGATATACCTAAACTTGAAAAAAAATTCAAACACTCTATTGATGCTGTTGTTGATAGGCTTATTGCAGGAAAAACCGATTCTTCAAGATTAAGTGATTCTGTTGAAACTGCTCTTAAATTCGGAAACGGTTCGATATCGATTCTAGCATATAACCCTGAATACGGAAGGACACCTGATGAACCTGAGTGGTTTGAAGAAAAAATGAGTGAGGATCTTGCATGCGTTGACTGTGGCATCAGTTTTCCTGAACTCGCTCCCAGAAATTTTTCCTTTAACAGCCATTACGGTGCCTGTCATGAATGTCACGGAATTGGCTCAAAGCTTGTATTTGATGAAAAACTACTCATTCCTGAACCATCTTTATCTCTGAGTAAAAAAGCTATTCCAGCTTTGAAACGCGGACCAAGACATTTAATTATTTATTATAATCACCTGCTGAAAAGTGTCGCTAAGCATTATGGTAATGAACGCTTCTTTAATATACCATTTAAAGATATCCCTGAAAAAATAAAAAAAATCTTCCTTTACGGTAGTGGAAAAGAAATTGTTCCTGTTACAATTAGAATTCGCGGCAAAATGCATACAATAGAAAAGCCTTTTGAAGGAATAATCCCTCATCTTGAACGCAGATACAGAGAAACAGAAAGTGAATCAGTGCGCGATAGGCTGTCTAAGCTTATGGTGCCAACCTTATGTCCTGCATGTAAAGGAAAAAGATTGAGACCGGAAATCCTTGCTGTTACTATCGGTTTGAAAGAGCCTTTGTCAATTGACCGTTTTAACGCACTTACCGTTGAAAAATCTTATGAATATATTTCCACTCTGAAATCTCAAATCTCTGATGAAGAATATCTTATAGCTTCAGAAATTATCCGTGAAATTACCTGTAGACTCGGATTCCTCAGAGATGTCGGGCTGAACTATCTTTCGCTTGATCGAACAAGCGGTTCTCTTTCCGGGGGGGAATCGCAGAGAATCCGACTAGCAACACAAATTGGAAGCGGCTTGACTGGAGTTTTGTATATTCTCGATGAGCCAAGTATCGGTCTTCATCAGAGAGATAATGAAAAACTTCTCAACACCCTCGAGTCTTTGAAAAATGCAGGAAATACAGTAATTGTTGTCGAACATGACCTGGAAACAATTGGAAGAGCTGATTTTGTACTTGATTTAGGCCCTGCAGCCGGAAAACACGGCGGAGAAATTGTCGCACAAGGTACCCCGAAACAAATTGCTGCTTCTGAGCGTTCTCTCACCGGTAATTATTTATCCGGCTCTAAAGCCATTAAAATTCCGGATAAAAGAAAACAGCCGGAAGATTTTATTATTCTGAAAGGTGCAGCCCAGAATAACCTGAAAAATATTAATGTGAAAATTCCATTAGGCCTTTTCTGCTGTATCACAGGTGTTTCAGGATCAGGTAAAAGTACTCTAATCAACGATACTTTAAGACCTGCTATTTATAAGCATTTGGGATTGAAAACATCCAAACCGGGAAAATTCAACTCTATTAAAGGTCTTGAGAAAATCAGTAAAGCCATTGTTATTGATCAGTCGCCGATTGGCAGAACTCCACGCTCAAACCCTGCAACTTATACTGATACTTTCACTTTAATAAGGGAGCTTTTTTCAAAAGTCAAAGAATCTAAAATAAGAGGTTACAAACCAGGGCGATTCAGCTTTAATGTAAAGGGGGGACGATGCGAAGCATGCAAAGGGGACGGTGTTAAAAAAATCGAAATGCAGTTCCTGCCGGATGTCTTTGTCACTTGCTCCGAATGCGGAGGAAAACGCTTTAACTCCGAAACTCTTACAATTAAATATAAAGGCAGAAATGTCGCTGATGTTCTCGATATGACCGTAAATGAAGCTACAGATTTTTTTTCCGCTATACCACGAATCCACAGAAAACTTAAAACCCTTCAGGATGTCGGACTCGGATATATTCACCTGGGACAGCAGGCTACAACTCTTTCAGGAGGTGAAGCTCAAAGAGTAAAACTGGCGGCAGAACTTGCTAAAATACCAAGAGGTCATACCCTTTATATTCTTGATGAACCTACAACTGGTCTACATATTCACGATGTCAATAAACTTATGGATGTAATCTTTATGCTTAGAAATAAAGGTAATTCTGTCCTTATTATTGAACATAATCTGGATTTAATCAAAGCTTGTGATTATATTATCGATTTGGGACCTGACGGAGGGGAAGCTGGAGGCGAAATTGTTGCAGTCGGCTCTCCCGAAAAAATAGCGGAAAACAGTAACTCTCATACCGGAGGGTTTCTGAAAAAATGCCTTAATAAAAAGAATTAATGTGTTTTATTAAATGTTTTTATTATTATTTTGTTTTTTTAATAATTAATCTGGAACAAAACACATTGTTAATTGTCTCTACTAGTAAGAAGGTAAGAATATTATGAACGATACGGATACCGTAATCATTAAAAAATTTATAGATGGATCTGAAGTTGCATTTGATGAATTAGTTAAAAAGCATTCAAATAAGGCTTACCAGGTCGCTTACGGGCTGCTTGGAAATAACCATGATGCTGAAGAAGTCGTTCAGGATGCTTTTATTAAAGTTTTTAAAAATTTAAAAAAATTCAGAGGTGATTCAAAATTTACAACTTGGCTTTATAGAATCGTTACAAATTTGGCTAGAAATAAATACCACTGGCATAGACGGCGGGGCGCTGATGTAAATGTGAGTATTTCTGATTCAATGCCGGGTGAAATTAATTCTGTCGATATGGATATACCGGATTCAAAAAATGAACCATTAAAAATATTGGAGTATGCTGAAGTTGAAGAAAATTTAAAAATAGCTTTAAATAAAATACCGGAAAAATTACGGGAAGTAATTATTCTAAGACATTTCGAGGAGATGTCATATTCCGATATCGCTTCAATTTTAAATTGTGAACTTGGTACTGTAAAGTCGCGTCTGGCACGCGCCAGAGATGCGTTAAAAAAAGAATTGAATAAATTAAACTAAATAAGGTGAGCAAAATGAATGCTGACAATGAAAAAAGCGTATGTATTTCTAAAGAAAGATTAAGTGCGCATTTTGATGGTGAGTTAAAACTTGAGAAACATGAGCAGGAGCATTTGAAGCATTGCAGTAAATGTTCAAGTGTGCTTAAAGAATTCGCATATCTTGCTGAGCTTCTAAAAAAATCTATGCAGATCGAAGTATCCCCAGGACTAAATGATAAAATTATCAGAAAAGCTAAATATGGAGAAGATTTTGAACGCTCTATTCCATTTAACTTTTCAGGCTTCTTTCTCAAAGCTGCTTCTATTGTTATTTTTGCCGCTCTTGCGGGAATCCTGTTTTATAATAATATTAAACCAGAACAATCTCAAGCTACTTCAGCCGATATTACCTCTTTAGATCAGAGAAAATCAGTTAAATTTCCTGCTGTTAATCAACAAACGGTATTCCTCGCAGATCTACCTCAGAAAAATACAACAGTTAATAATTTAAATTTGAATACAAATGGTAATATTGATTATTCAAACTTTGCACGGGTAAGCACTGGTCTTGATCATAAAACAGTTCCTTTATCAACTGTTTCTAAACGGTCAATTGCCATTAATCCTCTCGTTGAACACCTTTGGGTTGCTGATAATCCTGAAAATGCTGTCGAATTTATAAAAAAATCTATTAAACCTAATTCTAAAATTAAGCTTGAACACAATGGTAATTCTTTCAAGATCGCTTTCAAAACTAATAAAGCTCAAGCTGTAAAAATTGTAAAAAAACTGCATGATGCCGGATACAAATTAATCAGTCCTGCACAACCTCAGCCCGAACAGAAAGTTTTTCCTGGCAGCTCTAACGATAACATAATTTACCGGGCAACTTTTACCAGAAATTAAAACATCCCAATCTTCGTTTATTCGAATATCTCTTTCCTTGCTAGCCCCCTACTTAGGGGGCATTTTTTATATATAATCCTTAAATCTAAAAAATTTCAGTTATTGAGCTTTATAATTGTGTTTTTAATATCACCTGAACTATGAGAGGAAAATGGTCTGAACCTGTTTCATTTCCTAATTTTCTTGAAACAACATTTATTGATTCTGAAACAAAACAGTGATCTATCGGAATCCTTAATAATACAGGCGTTACGGGCCAGGACGGCTGTATCCCGAATCCGCTCTGGCTGTTCTTTAACCCTGAATCAGCCAGAAATTTTTTGAAAAAATAAGACCATGGTGTCAGATTGAAATCTCCTGCAATTATAACCTGACGGTCTTTCATTCCGCTTATTTCAGTAGAAAGCATTTTTAGCATTTTATTCCTGTGTTTATAACCGGTTTTACTTACCGGAGGCAGTGTGTGCACTCCGTAAAAAACAAAATTTGCCGGAAGTTTGAACTCTGCTTTTATATAGGGTACTGATGGGCTTCCAGTAAATATAACTGATATTTTTTCAGGCGGATATTTTGTATAAAATGCTATGCCGAAATTATCACTCAGCGTATACTCTTTGCTGTAGGGATAAATTGTTTTGAGTTCAGAAAGATGTTTTATCCACTGTTCGCTGACCTCTTCTAAAACCAGAAGATCCGGCTCTTCCGATTTTACTGCTTGAATAACTTTTTCATATTGGGAATTTGCTGTATTGACATTAATACTCATAACTTTTACCATCAGTCCCACTGATGATGCTTCTGGTTGCTTTTTAACTTCAGGCTTGATGTAAAAATCAATTAATGTGGAACTGATCACTGCCGCTGTTATTAATGCGATATAACTTTTAATGCTTTTTCGGTCAATAAAGAGAAGGGTAATTGCAGAAAGTGCTGATATAATAGCGTATTGAACTCTGAAATTTACAAATAGTTCAAACAGTCGGAAATATTTTCCAAAAAAGCCGAGAACAAACAGACAAAACACGGATAATGATACCAGAAAAATAAAATTTTTCAGCGAAATCTCTGTTAAGAACAGTTTCTTTATTTTGTTTTCTTTTCTGTTTTCAGACAAATCAGTGTTGTTCCTGTCCTGTTTCATTCTGCTCCTTATCTTTTTCTGCTGATAATTCCTCTGAAAGGATGAAATTACAAATTAGTTCCGCTGTCTTTTCAGGATACTCTTCCGGTGTATTATGCCCGCAATCTTTAAGTATAACTAGTTTTGAATTTTTTATCTCTTTATGCAGACGCTTTCCCAGTTCAGGCTGAAGTACTGTATCATGATCGCCCCATAATATCAGGGTCGGCACGGTGATATTTCTGAACTGCGAAGTTAATTCGTCAGGATTTTCCGGCAGAATATTGTATGCCGTCTGTTTTAATGCGTAATTATGTCCTGGAAGTGAATGAAAAAATTTATACCTTTCAATAACTTCAGGCGTTATTGAGTCCTTGTTGAAAACTACCTTGTCTAATGTCTTCCTAGCTCTGTAGTCGTCTCCAAGTAAATTGAGCAGAAAATCATTTAATAAAGGTACTCTCATACTTTTTACAAAAAACGGAAATTCTGTAGGATAACATGCTGTATCTATCAGAATCAGATGTGACTGACTGAATTCCGGATTCTTGAGATATTCAACAGCAGTATATAACGCCGTACCGCCACCAAGGGAATGTCCGCATATCGCCGGATTTCTGATTCCGAGTTTTTTAATAAACTCAGAAACGATTTTTGCATTTTCTTTAATAGTGAAATTTTTGTCATCTGGAACAGACGAAAATCCCATTCCGCGCAGATCAAGTGCGTAAATTGTAAATTCTTCAGGATATTTTTTCACTATATTATCAATAACATCATCCCAGTTTCTCAATGAACACCCGAATCCGTGAAGAAATATCAGATTCTTTCTGCCGTTTCCGTTTTTCTCGTAATTGATATAATTTTTTTCCGAATACTGAAATTTTTCCGAAGGTTTAAATTTTGACATATAACTAGCCTTATCATGCTGAGAACTAACACAACCCTGCAGAAGCAGCAGAACTGTAATTAAAGTTAATGAAAGAAGAAATGTTTTATTTACATCTTTCAGTAACTTTAATATTACAACCTCTATCTCCATTCTTTTGTCCTTAGTTTTTTTACTCTCATAAATTTAATCTATCTTAATCTAAGTTAAAATCACATTATTACAATATTACCATCTGAATACTTTTTTAAAAACTTTCCGGAAAAAATTGCAA
>Ga0256913_10000422_pt1 | contig 21860 bp, 14 predicted proteins | sample Axial_MatmetaG_FD_185970 | JGI IMG/M metagenome (GOLD analysis project Ga0256913, IMG submission 185970) | Deep-sea worm associated microbial mat communities from Axial Seamount, Juan de Fuca Ridge, Pacific Ocean - Axial_Mat | ecosystem: Environmental > Aquatic > Marine > Oceanic > Microbial... | reverse complement strand
TAAACCGTTTAGCGATCTTATGAATGCTTACGATTTTGCAGTTTCCAATTTTAACTTTATTGATAGAAACAATACTTTTGCTGCCGGAGCTTCCTACGGCGGATATATGATAAATTGGATTGAGGGGCATACAACAAGATTTAACGCCCTCGTCAGTCATGATGGGGTTTATGACTTGGTTAGTATGTACGGTACAACCGAAGAACTCTGGTTTCCGGAGTGGGAGTTTAACGGTACGCCGTGGGAAAACCCGGAACTGTATAAAAAATGGTCTCCGAGCGAATTTGTAAAAAACTTTAAAACCCCAATGTTAATTTTTCACGGAGGAATGGATTTCAGAGTTCCCGAAGGCCAAGCAATGGAACTTTTTACGGCATTGCAACGTATGAATGTTGAATCTAAATTTGTTTATTTTCCGAAAGAAACTCATTTTGTATTAAAGCCGCAAAATGCTAAATTTTGGTGGCGGACAATTTTTGATTGGTATAAAGAACATAAGAGGTAAATAAAATGAAAGACGGTTTTAACGAGTACAAAGTTGAAGATGCCAATGTTGAAATTTCTTCGGAAGAAGATGTAAAAAATGCAACCGAAGAGATTGAAGGTAAATTATGGGTTAAGCTGGAAAAGGTTGGTGCTAAAATTTCATTTGCAAAAGATTTAATGGCGTTATACCGCTATCTTGTTGATAATAACGTTAGTTGGCATCGCAAAGCCATTGTTGCCGCTGCACTGCTCTATTTTATTGTTCCCTTAGATGCAATACCCGATTTAGCCCCTCTTTTCGGATATATGGACGATCTTGGAGTTATTGCCGCAACACTCAAATTTTTGGGAAGCGAGTTAATTCCTTATTACGATAATTAAAAGGAAATTATGAATTACAAAGTAGTAAAAAGCGAAAAAATTTTCAGCGGTATGGTTTTCGACGTTAAACTGGATTTATTAAAATACGATAGCGGAAACGACGGAAGACGCGAGGTTATTCACCACAACGGCGGGGCTGTAATATTGCCTGTTAATAAAGAAGGGAAAATTATTCTTGTTAAGCAATTTCGCTATCCGTTGCAAAAGGTTTTGTTGGAAGCACCTGCCGGAAAATTGGAAATCAACGAAGACCCGCGCGTTTGTGCCGTGCGGGAACTTACCGAAGAAACCGGTTACAGAGCCGACAAAATAACTCCTCTCGGAAAAATTGCTACTACTCCGGGTTTTTGCGACGAAATTCTTTATCTTTTTTTGGCAGAAGAATTAACCGCCGGCGAACATAATAGAGAAGAAGGTGAATACGGAATGGAAGTTTTTGAGTATAGCATTGACGAAATAGATGTGTTAATTAAAAACGGTGATTTAATAGATTCAAAAACAATTGCTGCTCTTTATCATTATAAAAGTTTTTATTTAAATAAACAATAAATTTTCCGCGGATTATTAATCCGTTTTGGTTAAAAAATCCACATCCACTTTCTCTATCCTATTTACAGTGTTTCCTAAAAACCGCTCTGCCATCGGCTTAAAACGATTTGGCAGATCACTAACATAGTAATGATGCGTGCCGTATTGGTTAGAATCGTTTCGAATACCTCTTCCCTCTAAATAATTTTCAACTTCAAGCGAAGCGGCATAGCCGGAGTCTATTAAAGTTACATTGTTTCCCACTACTTCCTGAATAATTTCTGCAAGAAGAGGATAATGCGTACAACCGAGTATTAAAGTGTCAATCTCTTTTTCAATTAACTCGCTCAAATATTCTTCTGCAATCAGTTTTGTAGCTTTATGATTAAGCCAGCCCTCTTCTGCCAAAGGAACAAAAAGGGGGCATGCTTTTTCGAAAACGGAGAGACTGTTATCCAACTTTTTTAATTCGTTGGAATATGCTTTATTATTAATGGTAGCATTTGTCCCGATAACTCCGATACGTTTGTTTTTTGTTTTCTTTAAGGCCAGCTTGGCTCCGGGGTTAATCATTCCTATTACGGGAATGTTAAAATTTGTTTTTAATTGTTGCAAAGCAACGGAAGAGGCGGTGTTACAGGCTACAATTATTAGTTTTACATTTTTATTTATCAGGAACCGTGTGTCTTGTATTGCATATTCAATTACGGTAGAATTGGATTTTGTACCGTACGGTACACGAGCGGTATCGCCAAAATAAACTATATTTTCGTTTGGAAACATTGAGATTATTCGCTTGACAACGGTTAATCCGCCAATACCTGAATCAAAAATACCTATGGGTGCTGTTTTGTTAAAAAATTGCAAATTTACCTCTGTTATAAAATTTCTTCAATTGCACGGTTAAGTTCCAATGTAATTAAATCTTTATCGGCATCAATTATTTTTTTGCCGTTTCTGTCCAGAACATAAAACGAATCAACAACATCATCCGATTTTGTGGCAATTTTAGCAAAATATATTACCAAACCCAATTCATTCATTTTGTTTGTTATTTGATAAAGCAGCCCGATTTTGTCAGGTGCATGAACATCAATAATACTGTATTTATCGTATTCTTCAAATTTGATTTTAATTTTATCTTTTTTTCGAAAGATTTTATTTTCTAAACGCCACCAACGGGATTTTATTTTTTTAATCTCTTCCAAAATATGAAATTCGTTTTGTAACGATGAAATAATATTGGCTTTAATTAAATCGAATTTTTCCTTGTGAACTTTTTTGTTGGAATAAAAATCGGTTACATTAAAATTATCTATTACAATACCGTCCTTACGCGTAAAAATTTTGGCATCGTGTATATTTAAATCGCTTATGGATAACGAACCGCAAAGTTTGGCAAGCAACGAGTCGGAATCTCGTGTAATAACCGTAATGTTTGTAAATTCATTGTCATGTTTAAGGAAAACGGATATATCGTTTCCGCTTTCAATTTCTTTTACATGTTCGCTGATTTCGTCGTGAGTGTAAAGTTGTAAATATCCGGCATCTCCAATAGATTCCACATGCGATTTTACCGCATTGTTATTGGCTATTTTGGGATTATTAATCATTGCAAGTGTGTTTTCGTAAAGCAATTCTTCACCGGTTAATTTATCGTTAAGCATGGAATAGCTTTTGCGATAAAGTTCTTCGAGCAAGTCGCTTTTCCAATTGGTCCAAACCATAGGGCTTACGGCAGATAAGTCGGCATATGTTAAAAGATAAAGGTGTTTTAATTCCGTCATACTGGAAAATCTTGAAACAAAATTATCTAATGTTTCGGGGTCATTCAAATTTCTGCGGAAGGCAACTTGTTCCATTGCAAGATGATTTCTAACCAAAAACTGTACAAGCTCAATTTCATCGTAACTGTAACCGAAATTATTCATAATTGTTCCGACCATTTCCGCACCGATAATTTCATGTCCGGAAATACTTATCGGTTTGGCAATATCGTGTAAGAGTACGGAAAGATAAAGGATATCTTTTTCTTTAATACTATTAAAGATATTACCGAGCAGCGAGTCTTCATATTTTAATTTTTCAAGATTTTTAATTGCTATTAAAGTATGCTCATCGGCAGTATAACAATGATAAACACCCGGTTGGAAAAAGCCGATAAGCTCTCTAAATTCCGGCATGAATGCTCCAAGGACGCTTAAACTGTTCATTATACTTAATGTTTCGCCCACGTTTGCCGGAAGTTTTAATATCTCTCTGAAAAAGACGGAAGAAGCCGAAAAGATATCATCGCTTTCTTCAACATCAATAATACTTTGGACAATTATTGAACGGAGTGCTTGACTAAAACGGGCAGTATGCAAGCCTCTGTAATAAAACACACGCATTATTTCCGAAAGGGTAAGATTGCGAGGAGTTTTAATATAAATTATATTGTCTTTTATATAAAAGTCGTCGTCCAACTCAATGGATAAAAACTCGGAAACCGGCTTGGATATTTCTTCTTCGTATCGTTTAACCAAAGTTTTGGAAAATGTATAAACCGTATTGGTGGCCGTAAAATATTTATACATAAATTCTTTCCAGTTACTTTCGTTATACCCTAACATACCGGCAATTTTTTCTTGTGAAGAAAACTCTAATCTGTCCTGACGCCGTTCGTGCATTATGTGTAATAAATTGCGAACAAGAAGAATCATCTTATAACTATCCAACAACCGTTTTACAAATCTGTTGTCAATAAAATTTTCACTTTTCATTTTTTCCAAAAAAAGTTCAGTTTGTGTTATCTCTTTTTGGTTGGAAATAATAGTATTGTTTTTAATTAGGTAAATCCATTCGATTGTATGAAAATCTCGTAAACCTCCGGCAGAAGATTTAATATTCGGTTCCAACACTTTCGGGGAATTGCCGTATTTCAAATGTCGTTGTTTAATATCCGCAAAATATTGATTTATTAATCTTTCTTTGTGAGTATCGTTAAGTACCGAAAGGATTTTTTCATTCCATTTTTTATAAGTTTCTTTGTTTCCAATAAGGAAGCGGGTTTCAAAAAACTGGGTAAATGATGTTAAATCATTTTTTAAAAATTTATCTATGTCGGAAAACTCACGAACGGTATGTGAAATTTCTATTCCGATATCCCAAAGCAAAGCAACACTTTCCTCAATGCCTTTACGGTGTTTATCAATTTTATCAACAATGAACATTAAATCTATATCGGAATAGGGGGAAAGTTCGCGTCTGCTGAAACTTCCGGCTGCAGCAAGAACACATTCCATTTTTTTAGAGGCGAGCACTTTAAAAATATACTCTTCTACAAGAAGACTGTAACGGATGCAGAATTTAAATGAATCTTCCAACAGTTTGGTATCATTAAAGAGTTTTTTCTTTTCTTCCGCAAATTGTTTTTTTATTTCTAATTGTTCGTGCATATGCTTCTAATTAAAGATAAAATAAACCTCGTGATATTAAATAATATCCGAGGTTTAAAAATGTAGAATTATTTAATAAATATGAACTTATAATTTTTCAAATCTGCCTTGAAAAAATCTTAAGTATTCCGGTTCGTAAACCATTTTTAAACCGGTTATATTTTTTCTGTTTTCATAAACCGATGCAATGGATTCTGCCGCAACATCAAGATGGGCTTGTGTGTATACTCGTCGAGGGAATGTAAGGCGTACCAGTTCAAGCTTTGGATATCTGTGCTTACCTGTTTTAGGGTCGCGTCCTGCGGAAACAATTCCGCGTTCCATTCCTCTAACTCCGGAATCAATATAAATTTCGGCCGCAAGGGTTTGTGCGGGAAATTGGTCTTGCGGTAAATGTTTTAATATTTTTTTTGCATCCAAGAATATTGCGTGCCCCCCTATCGGTTTAACAATAGGAACCCCGTAAGACTGAAGCAAGTTCCCGAAATATTCTACTTGTCCTATGCGGGCACGGATATTGTCGTAATTAATCATTTCCTCAATTCCTACGGCCATTGCTTCCATATCGCGACCTGCCAAGCCACCGTATGTATGCAGCCCTTCGTAAATTACAACCATGTTACGTGCTTTGTCAAAAATCTTTTTGTTGCGGGTTGCGAATATTCCGCCGATGTTAACCATCAAATCTTTTTTTGCACTTACCCATAATCCCTCAAAGTAAGAGGTCATTTCCTTTAATATTTCGGCGATAGTTTTTTTTGCGTAACCGTGTTCGCGAGTTTTTACAAAGTAAGCATTTTCCACTGCACGTGTGGCATCGAACCACATTTTAATTTTATGTTTTTTACAAAGCGAAGAAACCTCTTTCAGGTTTTTCATCGAGAAAGGTTGCCCGCCCGCCATATTTACCGGGCCCGCAATACTTACGTACGGAATTTTTTCAGCTCCAACTTTTTTGATAAGAGCATTTAGTTTTTTAATATCTATATTTCCTTTAAACGGATGTTCGCTTGCGGGGTTGTGAGCTTCGTCTATAATCACATCAACAAATGTTGCTCCGGCCAACTCCTGATGAAGGCGTGTAGTTGTAAAATACATATTGCCCGGCACATAATCTCCTTGTTTAATAAGTATTTGCGAGATTATATGTTCTGCAGCTCTTCCTTGATGGGTCGGGACAAAATAGGGCATCCCGTAATATTTTTTTACATTATTCCACAAATAGTAAAAATTTTTACTTCCGGCATATGCTTCATCGCCAATCATCATGCCCGCCCATTGTTTGTCGCTCATTGCGTTTGTGCCGCTATCTGTAAGCAGATCAATATAAACATCTTGCGATTTTAAGAGGAAAGTGTTGTAGCCGGCTTCTTTAATTGCTTTTTCGCGGTGTTCGCGTGTGGTAACTTTAATTGGTTCAACAACCTTAATTTTGTAGGGTTCCGCCCAACTTCGTTTGATAACTTTCTTAGCCATAAGTACTCCTTTTTAATTATTCTATAATTATACCCAAGAAAATTTCAATCCAAAGTCATCAATAAAAAGGGCTGACTTTATTTTTCAAGGAGTATGTTACTAATTCAGTTGAAAATCTTCATCATCAAAATCGTCTAATTCCTCCAACATATCATATTCCACTGTAACAACGGAACCGATACCGCCGCGCACATTGAATTTGGCGGTTATTTTCATGTAGCGAGGTTCAAGTGTTTTTATTAAATCGTTCATTATTTTATTTGTTACCGCTTCAAAAAACATTCCGTCGTTTCTGTAGGAGTTAAGATAAAGCTTATACGATTTCAATTCAACACACAATTTATCCGGAATATATTCCAAAACAATTGTTGCAAAATCGGGTTGGCCTGTTTTAGGACAAAGGGAAGTAAACTCCGGTGCAGTATGTTCAATAACATAATCTCTTTCGGGATTAGGATTTGGGAAAACTTCCAAAATTTTTAATTTATCTTCTGTGTTGGTATTCATTAAATCCTCCAATGGTTATAAATAATTCGGTCTTGTTTTATACGGAATGGGGTCTTCTATGCCGGCTTGTTGAAATCCGCGCAAGCGTAATGCACAGCTATCACAAAGGCCGCATGCTTCATCTTCGTTTTGGTAGCAAGACCATGTTAAATGAAGCGGGGCATTTAATTCCAGACCTTTTTCAATTATTTCATTTTTATTCATATGAATAATAGGTGTTTTTATTTCTATTTTTGTTTCGGGTTTTGTTCCCAAATCTATTACTTTGTTAAAAGCATCAAAAAAATCGGGACGGCAATCGGGATAACCGGAAGAGTCTTCGAAGACGGCACCTATAAAAACAGCCGAAGCACCTATTACTTCAGCCCAACTTACACAAGCAGTTAATATATTGGCATTGCGAAAGGGCACGTATGATGAAGGTATTTCTTCGCTTTCCAAATCGGCTTTTTTTATTTCCATGGTTTTATCGGTTAATGATGAGCCGCCAATTTTTGCAAGGTGATTAAAGTCAATAACAATGCGGTGTTTTGCTGAGTAGAAATCCGCAATATTGTTAAATGCTTGTAATTCGCGTGCTTGTGTTCTTTGTCCGTAATTAATATGGGCAAAAGCCAAATCATATTCTTCGTTTGCAATTGCCGCTGAAACGCAACTATCCAAACCTCCGCTAACGGCAACAACCGCAATTTTATTTTTATTCATATAATGTAAATATTATTGATTTTTAACCTGGAAAAATAAGAAAAACTTTGGAAATGAAAAGAGGGGATATTTGAAAATTTTTCCATTATTCACAAAACACATTGGGGGATTTTATTGTTTATGACCAATAAAGTTAAGTTAATAATAAGGATATTAAGTGGTGTTAAAGTTTATATGAAAATCCGAATATAGCATCCAGTTGATTATAAACAACATTGCTTTCGTTTTTTTTATTCCAATCAAGTATGTTTAGTCTGTTATAGAAATTTCCGCTAAATCCGTATCCCAAGCCTAAAGTTATATTCATGTTTTTGAAAGTAAACATCCCTCCGGTTCGCAAATGAATAATATCCCAATTTGAAATGGCAAATCTGTTCTTGGAGTTGGGTACGTAAGATGATTGGTCGGAGGTAACACTTCCGTAAAAAATAAAATCGGGGTTTACTATATATTTTATTCCCAGCCCCATATTAATTACGGATTTAAGAGAATAGGTAGCGTTATAATTAACTTTTTTTCCGTTGGATTGTGCATAAAACAAGGATGGCGACATAATGTTAAATTCTTTAACATCGTTAAACCATTCAAATGTTAAATAGAACGATGTGTTTTTCATATAGTATGCGGTTCCAAGTGCAATTGAAAAGGCGGAATTAAATTTTGTAGATAAATTTTCTTGATAATTACTTGCAAAAACTTCATTAAGTTCGGGAGAATCCAAATTAAAACCTGTGTTGGTAATGTTTAATGATGCGGAACCGTTGCCGAAGAGATTTACACTTGGGGTTGTAATGGTAATGCCCAACATTAAAGGAGATAAATCGAAAGTTGCACCGAACTTTACCAAACATCTTAAATTATAATAGGAGTAGTTCTCAAAAAGCACAGCTGTTTTATTTCTGTTTGTAGAGTCGCGTAATTGACCGATTGCTTGATTTCTGACGGATTGGCTGCGATACGGGAAATAGATAGTTGCCCCGAATCCGATATTTTTGGAAATTTCATTCGACCATGAAATTCCGGCCCAATATTCAGATAAATTTTGGAGTGTTAAAATTTCTTCGGAAAGATAATTGTTTTTATTTTGTGAGTATGGTGTGGCATTCAGTCCTTCAGCTTCAAATGTAAAATTATAACGTGTGATGTAAGAAATAATTACCTGGTTGTTACCCAACCACTTTAAAGGGAGTCTAACGGCAAAAATACCGGGAGAACCGGTTACGGAAGAAGCTTGTAATTTTTGATTGGACCCAAAGGCATTTTCGAGTGAAATCATATATGCTTGTAATGAGTGTGTAGTAAGAATAAGCACGGTATCTTTTATGAAAGGAAGTGACCCGGGATTATAGTATGTTGCACTTAAATCGGAAATAGCGCCTACTACCGTACCGCCCAATAATTCACCATAAGTTCCGTACTGTTTAGTCCAGTATTGAGTATCCTGAGCTGCGGCATCGGAAGAACAAAAGAAGAAAAAAGTTGCTATTATTAAAAAGATATTTTTCATTTACCAAAAATAAAATTAAAAACCAATACCGACACCGACGCTAATCCATGGGTCGCTTGCATTGTACGGAGAATTTTTATCTTGTATTACATCCCATAAAGCCTGAACGTATGCCCATGAGTTTCTTCCGATTTGTTTTGAGAACCCGCCGCCCAGCAATAAGAACGGTACCCACTCTCTTTCGCTTTCATAAGTTCTGTTTGGGAAATCGGTACTGTATTTGTAACTGTAATAAGCAAATTCAGCATGAAGATAAAAGAGCGGAATAATTCTAAATCTGGTAAAGAACGACCCGCCGAAATTATTATAGGTTGAACTATATTGAGAACGGCTGTCATTAATATATTCATACATTAATTTTACTCCGGCGGAAAATTTTGGTGTAATTTTATAAGCCGCCATCGGTTCAAAACTTATTCTGAAATAATCTCCCCAGAAATTGAATCCTACCCCGCCGCCATAGTAAATTTTAGATGAAAGAGATTTTTGCGGGGAAGATGTTACGGCAATACTTTTGGTGGAATCTTGTTGCCCGTTAACGGCAACAAACGAAAACAAAATAAAAATTATAAAATATTTTTTCATAATGAACTCACTAATTAATTATACAGTTCAAACTATTTACCATTGTTAATATAGTCAATAGTAATTAATTTATTAAGCTATTTACTTCTAACAGAGAAAAATAAAATTGCCGTTACAACAACAGTTGTAATTGCAATTACGGGTTCTATAATACCGGATAAGAATGGAGGTGACGGCTTTTCCCCTTTTGTAAAAGGGATTGAATCGGTTTCAACAAAAGTTGTTTTGTCGAAGGGGATAGAGTCAGTAACGGAATAACTGAATTTATCGGCTGAATAGAAACGGTTTTGATTTGTTATCGTAAACTCTCCCGATAAAACAAGTTTTCGTTTTAAAATATATTCTCCGAAAATACCGTTTCGTAGCACTTCAGGGTAAATAACGCCTGCATTTATTAAGGAATAATTAATTGTTTCCGCGGCGGTTGAATCGGATTTTATTTGAAGACCTGTCTTTACCAAAGAAATTAAAATTTGCTGTTCTAATGCTTTGTACTCGGCAGGAAGATTAGTTGTTAAAACATAATTAGTATTTTTATCCGCAAAGTTTTCCGCAATTAAAATTGCGGAGCTGTCAATTAAACTATTGAATATTTCAAGATTGCTTTTAAGTTGAGCAAATAAAGAAGAATAAAATAAAACGCTTAATATGAGTATTTTTTTTTTCATATCCGCAAAATTTTTTTGCTGTTAAGATTGTCGGAAAATTTATTGAGTTAATTTTTAATTCTGAATTTACAAAATTCTTTACTCAATAAGCAAAAACCCTTTTCTTCAATAATTTTATTATAATTCTCTTTAACAGGTCTTGTATATTCCTTATTTTTCACTTGTCCTTAAAGAAAAACTTTTACTTATTTGTAATAAAAAAGGATAATGTTTTTTTCTTAATTTTTTAATTTGTATTTGACATTAAGGTTGTTATGAAAAAAATTAGAACAACAATATATCTTCTCTTTCTTACGGTTTCCGTTTTTTACGGACAAAATAATGCATTCGATTTTTTACGACTGGATTCGAGTCCGCGTGCTTCTGCGTTAGGAGGAGCTTATATTGCAGAAACAGCCGATCCGAATGTGATTTTTTACAATCCTGCCGGAATTGTTAATACAAAAAATATTCCGGTTTCATTTTCTTATTTAAAACATATAGCCGGAATTAATTCTTTTTCTCTTTCATCCGCATTCGATTTTATGGATTTAGGGAAATTTGCAACGGCAATACAGTATATTAATTACGGTAGTTTTGATGAACGAGATGCAGCCGGTACAAAATTGGGAACTTTTTCTGCAGGAGATTTCGCTTTTACCTTGGCATACGGAAATAATGTAAATAACAGGCTTTTTTACGGTGGGGGTATAAAATTTGTTTATTCCGGTATTGCGGATGTTTATTCCATGGGGATACTCGGTGATTTCGGTTTGCAATATATTATTCCCGAAAGTAATTGGAAATTCGGGCTTTCGTTATTAAATATGGGCAGGCAAATATCGTATTACGGAACGGTTAATGAAGAGATGCCTTTTTCCGTTCAATTGGGGTTTTCAAAAAAGCTTGCACACACACCACTTCAAATTTTCTTTGCGTTTACTCGTCTTAATGACGAAGACAGATTTAAATATATTAATGCCGGGGCGGAAATTACTTTAAGTAAAATTATTCAACTTCGTGTTGGGTATGATAACAAAAAGCGTGAAGAGTTTAAAGTTGCATCTTCCGCCGGGCTTGGCGGATTTAGTTTTGGGCTTGGCATAGCTGTTAGAAAATATCATATTGATTATGCTTTTAATTCGATGGGGTCCATAGGGGCAATGCATCGGATAGGAATAACAACATCATTTAATTAATTTAACTAAATTATCTTTTCTTTTGTTGTTTATAAGGCTTTTCAATATATTGCTCGGCTTTATCATAGGACCCTTTATATTCATTGATATCAAGAACTTCTTCGTAATAATTTATTGCTTTTTCATGTTCCCCTTTTGTATCGTTAATTTTGCCCAAGTATAATAAGGCGTTTACCCAAAAACCGCTTTCTTCGTCTTTATCAACTTCTTGGGAGAGGGCAACGCAATTATTAAAATGATTTTCGGCTAAGTCCAAACTGTCGTTGTTCCAATAATAAACCCCAACATAATATTCAGCTTCTCTTTTTACTCTTTTGGTATAACCGGTGTAACCCAAATTATATTTATTTATTATGTCGGAAAATATTTTAAAAGCTTCGTCGTAGTTGTTTAGCTTAACGTTTATTCTGCCTCTGTATCCTTCAAACCGTGGATTGTCAGGGAACTCGTTGTTAAGTGTTTTTGCATACTCTAAAGCTTTCCAAGGATTATTTTCAAACGAATAGTAAGATGACATTAGGAAATAAAGAGCTTCGTATTTTGCATATTTTCCGTGTTTGCTTACATACTCAAGTTGTTCCAAGCCTTTCTTTTTATCTCCTTTTGGGAAAAATACCATTAAAGGTTTTACAAAAGGGAATGCTTCGGGAATTTTTTCCGCAAAATAATTATAAATTCCAAAGCCGAGAATTACATCAACATTTGTGGAATCCAATTCGTATGCTTTAAATACCAACGGCAAAGCGTCTTTTCCGTCCGCTGCCGCATCAAACCAATTATATCTTAACGTGGAAAGACGTCCTCTATATCCTAATGCACCGCCTTTAAAAAACATAGCATCAACATTGTCGGGGTTTCTATCCAGAATATCGTCGCACATATCAATAACATTATCTAATTTATCTCTTAATAAATCATCAAATGTTTCGCTTTTTAAATCAAGTAAAACTCTCCACCAAACAATCATTGCATCAAAAAATTTCCCCGCCGGATGTTCCGGAAATTTTTGTCGAACAATTGCAAAAGTGTTTTCGGCATCTTCAAACTGTATAGAGTAAATTTGGTGAATGCCGGCTGTAATAAGTGAATCCATATAGCTGTTTTGTGCAGCTAAAGTAGTAAATGATAATAAAATAACACTAAAAATTTTTTTCATAACAAAACTGCAACAATATCTGTTAAATTAGATTCTAATATATAAAATTAAAAAAAGGAATGATGTTGAAAATATCAACCTATTGTTATTTTGAATTACATCGTAGGAAAACAGACGGTTAATATAGTGTATATTCGAGGTAATACAATTTACTGACGGCAAATGAGAAGAGGTAATAAAAGAAAGGGTAACACGAATTGAAAAATCTTCTGAGAAAAACGATATGAAAGAATTAATATAATTTAAAAGCAGAATAAAAATGTAATAAGAAGTAAGTTCCCAATTTTATGGTATTGTAAAAGAAACAATTATTCAAATTTAAAAACTTGTTAGTTTAAGAGGAGAGTTTTTCTTTGAGGATAATAAATTTGCAAATAAAATTATTTTTATACTTCTGTTTCTGTTTTAGACAGCGATAATTTGATAAGATTATTACAATTCTCTTTCTTATTTTATACATTATAATAAAAATTGGAATTACAGATGACGGAATTTAATCCTGTTACGGAAGATTTATCGGATGATAACTTAAATTATCCGCAAAAAATAGAACCTGTTATAATTAAAAGTGAAAACCAAAAATTACTCGGTACGTTTTTTCGTGCAGCCGGTAAAGAAAAAAAACCGCTTGCAATTATTTTACACGGATTTCCGGGAAACGAAAATAATTTTGATATTGCTCATGCGGTTTCGCGTTCGGGACGCAATGCAGTGGTTTTTCATTATCGGGGTTCATGGGGAAGTGGCGGCGAGTTCTCGTTTTTAAACTCTTTGAACGACCTTTATACGGTAATTGAATTTTTCGGTAATGAGAAAACAGCGGAACAGTTTGGAATCGAAAGAAATGAAATCGTGTTAATCGGGCATAGTATGGGAGGAATGCTTGCATTGCTTGCTTCAATAAAATATGAGCAAATAAAAAAAATAGCTTTCCTTGCGGGTTTTAATTTCGGGGGATTTGCGGAATATCTTTTAGCCCATCCTGAATTTATTGAAGAAACAACCAAGGGGCTTGTAATGGGAAGTGAATTTCTGAATGGAGCAAATCCTAAAACCTTATTTAAGGAAATGTTACGTTATAAAAACGACTGGAATCTTTTAAAACGAGCAAACGAATTAAAAGATAAAAACATTTTTTTGGTTGCAGCGGAATATGATACGGTTGCACCTCCCGAATTGCATCATAATCCTTTGGTTGCGGTTTTTACGGAGCTTGGAATTTCTTTTAAAAGCATAATATTAACAAGCGGACATTCTTTTACTTCCAAAAGGATTGCACTTACAACGGAAATAATAAAATGGATTGAAAAAAAACGCTAATTAAAATTCGGGAAAAATATGATTGACAAAACAGCAGAGAACATACATAACAGCAGTAAAATATTTGTTGATTGGGTTGAAAAATATTTTAAGGAGTTGGAAAACTATCCTGTTTTACCGTCGGTAAAACCAGGCGAAATAAAAAGCAAATTACCGGAAAGTCCTCCCGCAAAAAGTGAAAGTTACGAAGAGATTATCTCTGATTTGGATAATATTATACTTCCCGGAGTTACACATTGGAATCATCCGAAATTTATGGCATACTTTAATTCTTCTTCAAGCGACCCCGGAATTTTTGCCGAATTGCTTAGTGCCGCATTTAATATTAATGGTATGCTTTGGAAATCAAATCCGGCATCAACGGAATTGGAAGAAGTAACATTAAACTGGTTCAGACAAATGCTGGGCCTCGACAAGAGCTTTTGGGGTATAATTTACGATCTTGCTTCTACAAGTACCATGCAAGCAATTGTTGCCGCAAGAGAAAGTTTAGAAGACTATTCCATTCGTCAAAAGGGGTTTGGAGCAATGGCGGGAAAGCCGCGTCTTCGTATGTATGCTTCGGAACATTCTCATTCATCAATAGACAAGGGGGCAATTGTTGCGGGTATAGGTTTAGACGGTGTTCGTAAAATTCCGATAAACAGTAAATTTGAAATGATTCCCGAAGAATTAGAAAGAGCAATTACCGAAGATAAAGCAAACGGTTGGAAACCCTTTTGTGTTGTTGCAACCGTAGGAACAACATCAACTACAAGTATTGACCCTGTTCCGGAAATAGCGGCAATTTGTAAGTCGGAAAACATTTGGTTACATGTAGATGCAGCGCATGCCGGCGTTGCGGCAATTGTGCCCGAAATGCGTTTTCTTCTTGACGGCGTCGAAAATGCGGATTCTATTGTTATAAATCCGCATAAATGGATGTTCATGCCCATTGATATTTCCGTCCTTTTTACAAAACACAAAGGAATTTTGAAACAAGCATTTTCCGTAATTCCCGATTATCTTAAAACCGATGAAGATAATGAAGTAACAAATTATATGGATTACGGAATTCAACTCGGCAGAAGATTTCGCGGATTAAAATTGTGGTTTGTTATAAGGCGTTATGGTACGGAAGGATTAATTGAAATAATACGTGAGCATTTGCGTTTGGGTAAACTGTTTAATAGTTGGATTAACGAAAGTAAAAATTTTGAATTGCTTGCTCCAACGCCTTTAAGCACAATATGTTTTAGAGCTGTTCCTCCAAAAATAAAAACGGAAGATTTACTCAATACATTCAACAAGCAATTGATGGATAACATAAATTCCACCGGAAAAGTTTTTCTTTCCCATACAATCTTAAACGGTAAGTTTACAATCCGTGTTGTAATTTCCGGTATCAGAACCAAGGAAAAAGATGTTAAAGAAGTTTGGCAAATTATTAATGATGAATTTTACAAACTTATTTAAACGATATCTATATAACAAACAGAATAGGGGTTGTGTTCAATATCACAGTCGAAGCAATATTTCTTTTTGCTTCTTGTGCTTTCCTTTATTTTATAATAATTTGCTATTAACAATTAATGCTTAGGGATATAACGGTTAAATATTAAAGTAAAACCGGGTGTTGATTGTAATGTAAAGCAAATATTTATTAACAAGCTAATGGAATAAATTAAATGCGAAAAATTATTTTTATCCTATTGCTATCGGTTAGTTCCATATTTTCACAAGACCCTAATTGGAACTCATTTATAACCTTCACTTCATATCCCTCACCTTATTTTTCTGACTGGCAAAGAAATCCTGATATCGGGACATTAACGGTAATTTATACCGGACAAACTCCCGTTAAATTTTATTTTGAGGTACTAATTGAAATTGACGGATATGGTGAAGCGATAAAAGCCAAAACCGCTACGAAAGAATACTTTGGCTCAACCACAGAAACGATTTCTTTTAGTGATCTCTCTTTTGAAAACACGGAAATTAGTGACGAGTTAAAGAAACTTATTTTACAATCCGGAATATTACCCGAATCGGAATATAATGTTTGTGTAAAAACCGTTTCATTAAACGGAGACTTATTAACGGAAGCATGTACTAATTTTGAAATTGCTTTCCCTAATCCTCCCCAGTTACTTTCTCCTGATAACGAAGACAGAGTAGAAATTGCACAACCGACTTTTATGTGGAATCCGATTTCTGTTCCTGCTGATGTGTTAGTGCATTATAAATTAAAAATAGTTGAAGTTCTGGAAAATCAAACACCATACCGAGCCATAAAATCGAATGTGCCCGTGCTGGAAAAAGAGATTATATTAGAAAATATTTATACTTATCAATTAGATGACTTTCATTTAGAAGAAAATCACACCTATGCTTGGCAAGTGCAAGCTACAAACGACGAGGAGGCACCGTTATCTACAAACGATGGGTTTTCCGAAATATGGACTTTTACTTATGGAAATCCAAAGAGTAAAATCGGGATTGATACATTAACTTTGATAGAAAATTTCGCATATTTAATAGATATAAATCAACTGAATATTACGGATAATCAAACATTCCTTAATCTTGACGGTTCGTGCAGATTGCTTATTAAATCTCCTTTGGGAGTTGATAAATTTGTAGATGTATTTGCACAAAATTTAATGCTTCAAAAAGAAGATACTTACGAATCTCCTGTTTTTCTTGGAGGAAATATTCTTGGAAGTCTTTTTGAAAATGTTTTAGGGAAAAATATAACGGGTAATTTCTTTGTCCCTAAAGAGATTGAATTTGTTCCTCCTAATAGTTTAACAATTAGTGGAGACTTTAAATTTGGCGATAATGTTAGTGTTCCTTTAAACGGGAAATTGGAATACACTCCCGGCGGACTTTCCGGAGTTTTATCTGTTGTTGCCGATAACACCAATCCGGTATTTTCTATTGGCGACGATGCGCTAAAGATGAATGTTACATCTCTTACAATAAATTATCCTGCAATAGAAGCAACGTTGGAAGGAAATTTAACAATTTTCGGTCAACCTTCAGCTTGTACTCTATCCAATGTGTCGTTAAACAAGAACGGGGAGTACAGTGCAAATATTGCGTGTAATACACCGCAAAGTATCCCGTTGCTCGAAGGTTCAAATCTTTTCATTTTAAAAGTAAACAGCGTAAGCGGAAGTATTTCCGGCAATCTGACAACAAGTGCAACCGACTTTACCGTTACCCTGAACGGGGGGTTATTATTCAATCTTGACCCGAACAATTCGTTTGGAGCCGATGTTGTTTTTGAATTGAAACCTAATAAATTTCAATTAATCTCTTTTACTCCTTCTGCCAATTTGAGCGCTTCCGCTTTGGATTTGGGTTGGGTTAAGTGGAATTTTAAAAATATTAATCTGAAAAATCTCCTTTATCAAAACAAAAAATGGGATTTTGATTTGGCTATGGATATTGATATGTCCTTCCCGAATTTCGGCGATAAAAAACTTCCTACAATTCCCAACGTCTCTTTTACCCCCAAAGGTTTTAAATTCCCTAAAATCGATTTTGATAATTTCTCGATTCCCAACATAGATTTTGCCAGCTTTGCTCTTGATTTATATGGAATTTCCGTTCCGGCATTTACTTTCGATTTAAGTAAATGGAATCCGGGTTCAATAGCAAAAATGGCTTTTGATTGGAAGATGAAATTCAATATGCCTAATCTGCCTGCCGGAACCGACGATAGTTTTAAACTCCCTAATCTTGATTTGAAAGCGAATATTACGGACGGTATATTTAATGTTAATCTTCCGGAATTAAAATTCCCGAACGGAGTTTCATTTCCTTTAAAAGGTGTGGATATTTTTAAAATTACTTCTTTGGGAGGTAAATTAAGTACTTCTTACGACGGCTCTATTATGTCGTTATTACCTGATGTAAAGATTAACGGAGAAATAACTTTGCCTGAAGCCTTAAGATGCAGCGGATATGACGGCAAAATTACTTTCAGTAATATAAAATTAAACGGAGACGGAACTTTTAGCGGTGCAATAGAAAACTTTATTCCCAAATGTCCTATAAACGTTGGGCTTGCATCACTTTATATGAAAAAATCCAAGATAGAATTAAAAAATAAAAACGGACAAAAGATTATTTTAAGCGGCCAAGCCGGTGTTAAATTTAATAATAAACAAGGTAAAGAGATTGGCAATATTACTGTTGCATACGATGTTCTTAACGGAAAGTTGATAGAAGCAAACGGAGAAATTAAAGAAAGATTTAATTGGGATTTGCCTTTTGAAAAACCGGTCTTTGCTTTTGATGTTGACGGAGCGGTACTTCAACATGGGAAATTAATAATTGACGGCCGTTCTAAACTAAACTTACCAGGTAATTCACAAATGGGTGTTACTTTCGATAAATTTACTATAAACATTAATACATATGAAATTACCGACGGAAAAATAATTTTTGACCAACCGTTTGCAATGAAGGCGGCTCTTAGTCAAAACGGTGACATTGATTTTGGAATTGTGAAGAGAGGCGAAATTCCGAAAGAAGATAATTACCTTTATTTTGAAACTCCGCCTAAAATTTCTTTTGATAAAAACGGACTTGCTTTTATCGGAGAAAGCAAAGCCGATATTAGTTTTGGCGGTAAAAAGCTTGGCGACCTATCAGCTAAGTTTAGTAAAGATTTTGCTTTCTCACTTAAACCGTTCAAAGTTGCAAGCGGTAAATGCGATATATACTATAAAAAAGATAAAATCGGATATTTCAATTCAACGGGTTTTTATCCCGACCCGAATTATTTCTTAAACAAAGTAGTTCCCGAAAAACTTCCGTTACCGCTTGAGGAGATAGCTTACCTTAAGTTGAAAGAAAACGGAACTTTACTTGTTAATGTTAGTACCGAAAAAAATTCTACAAGAATAACTACCAAAACAGGGCATCCGATTGAACTTGTTTTTCCCGTGTTACAATTTAACGACCCCAATCCACCTAAAATATTGGTTAATTTCAGTATTGCAATTGATGACGCAACAGGGAAAATTACCGACGGGTTTATTAAGGGAACCATTCCTGCAGAAAGTGCTGCAACATTCGATTTATCCAGAGTCGGTATCCCTTACGCAATTAAATCCGTTTATTACGGAAATATAGACGGAGTGGATAAATTTAAACTTACCGGAAATGTTAAAGCATTTGATACCGAGTTAGGATGCGATTCTTTGAGTCTTAACATAACACAAGCCGGTGTTCTTGAAGGGCACGCCGATTGTAGTTTTGCAAAAACAATACAATTAATGCCGAACAGCGATAAACTTAACTTGGTTATTAATAAAGTTACCGGCGATTTTAATGTAAATTTAAAATCCGCTAATTATAATTTCGATTTACAACTCGATTCCGATTTGAACTTTAAAATATCAAATACGGAGTCGTTTAATCTTTGGACAAAATTAGGGTTAAACAACAACGGAGTACGTTTAATTGATTCGCGAATGGATTCCGACTTAATTCCTAAAATAGATTTATCACAATTTAAACTGGGATTGGAAAATTTACATCTCGGAAAACTTACTTATAGTAAAACTCCTAATGCCAATGGAATTACCGGTTGGGATTTTGAGTTGGCAATGGACTTGGATTTGGATTTTACCGGTTTGAATTTCAAAATTCCGAAAATTCCTAACGTTACTTTGAACAGAACCGGATTTCATACAATGTCGGAAATTTCAATACCGTCCTTCCCCGATAGTCTTAAATTTCAATTTAGCGGTATCGAGTTAAAACCGCTTGCTTTCAGAATGTCCAAATTGAATTTCAATTGGTTCAACCCTGTCGGTAGTATGTCCGATTGGGGATTCAAATTTGATTTTGAAGTAAATTTCCCGAATCTTGCCGATGCCACTGGGGCAATGAAAAATCCGCGGCTTACAATACGCGATGCGGGATTTTCCAACGGAGTGATTACCGGAAATATTTCTCCCGTAACTTTTGACGAGCACGATAATTTAAATCTTAATTTCGGAAATTCTTTCGGATTTTTAGTTCGTACAATTACAGGCGGACTTTTTGACGATAACGGTTCGCAAGGTATAGGATTTAAATTTAAAGGGGATTTTAAACTTCCGGAATTTATGCGATGCAACGGACAATCGCAAAGTGTTAGTATGGGCAATGCCGAATTTTCTCTTAACAGTTTAGGACAAGTTAGCGGCTCGGTACAGAATTTTGTTCCTACATGTCCTGTTAATTTAGGATTCGGTAAATTTAATGTAACCTCTTCATCATTAAATTTTTCCGTTGCTGGTTCAAAACAATCCGCTGTACTTGATATGACGGGAAATCTTGTTGTAAATACAGGCAACAACAATACTGTTACCGCAAACGGCGCATTAAAGCTTAATTTGCTTACAGGTGAAATTATTGACGGACAAATTGGAATTAATCAACAATTTGTTTGGGGAATTCCTAGCGACAAGCCGGTGCTTAATTTTACAATAAACAGTGCGGTACTCAATAAAGACGGATTAAAGATTGATGGTACAAGTAGCTTGAAGTTGCCTAACAACCAAACTCAAACCGCAACTTTTAACAATCTTGTTTTTGATTACAGAAAAATGAAAGTTAAAAGCGGAAACTTAACCATTAACGGCGGATTTGCGCTTAAACTTGCAATGAATAACGGTGGAATTGATTGGAGTGTAATCCCTTCCGATCAAGCATTAACTGAAGACAAAACCGCTAAAATCGGGTTTACTTCCAGTTTAACTTTAGACTCTACCGGTATTTCGGTAACAGGTGATGCGGTTGCCTCAATTCGTTGGGATAATAATCCGAGCCACCAGTTCGGAGATATCAAAATTACATACTCCAACGATTTCAAATTCTCTATTAATCCGTTCCAAGTTGCCGAAGGGCATGCTGATTTAATATATAACAATAATGTTATTGCCACACTTTCGCACGACGGATTAACTCTCGGAAATATTTTCGGAATTATTCCGATGCCGGAAATTATTCCTTTGCCGGATGCAAGTATTGCATATTTACGTATTAAAAAAGGGAATCAGTTACTTGTACAATCGGAAACGGTTAATGCCGGTTTAAGAATTTATACAACTCAAGCAAATCCGGTTTCTTTGTTACTTCCCGCATTAAAATACGGTAATGCGGCGGTAGATTCTATTCCGACGGTTTTTGATGTTGTAATAAATCCGAGTAGCGGAGCAATTGTAAGCGGTGAAATTACACTTGCAAAAGCTGATTCTTCTTCTTTAATAAACTTAAAAGACAGAGGAATACCGGTAGATATTTATAAAATTCATTATGGAAGTAAGAACGGTACATATGCTTTAACAGCCAGCGCAAATATTTCCATCCCGAATATATTAAACGGGTTACCGCTTAAGGTTAGAAATCTCGGCTTTAACAATAACGGATTAACGGGAAATATTAATCTCGGTGAATATTCGGAAACTTATAAAACCAATATAACCACTGTTGCAAAAACTTCTCTGGGCAACGAAGCCGATATTACCCTTGAAGGATTAGAGGTTGCTTTCGGGGCTTCCAATGTAGTAAGGTTTTCCGGTAAGTTAATTCCCAAAATGTTAATAAACGGCAGCGATACAACCAAAATGCAATATGCTTCAACATGGAATAATACCGATAAGAAATTTATCTTTTCTTTCGATTTTGCCAACGGAGAAAAATTTGATTTCGGTATCGGTTCGTTTAAACCGATTAGCATTAATGCCAAACCTGCTATGAAATTAACATTAACGGAAGATAACTTTGAATTATTAATGAACGGAGAATTTAAAGCCCATGATTTGGGAGACGATTTTGCAATTACCATCGAAGGGTTGAAAATTACAAAAAATTCCGTTTCGGCGGATGATATAAGCAGACCTGCAAGCAATCCGCTTAGATTCAAATTATTCAATTCCGATT